>Ga0316217_10000213_pt1 | contig 87838 bp, 73 predicted proteins | sample 1anoAmetaG_FD_203633 | JGI IMG/M metagenome (GOLD analysis project Ga0316217, IMG submission 203633) | Freshwater microbial communities from Trout Bog Lake, Wisconsin, USA - 1anoA | ecosystem: Environmental > Aquatic > Freshwater > Lake > Hypolimnion/Profundal zone | place: USA: Wisconsin...
GCTTGGGCGGAACGAGGTGCTCGAAAAACGACACGCCCGCCACGAAGCCTACAACGCAAAGCGTGTAAAAGAGGATGGTAGCCGGGTCGAGAAACATCAGGTCCGGCTCATGCATGCAGCGAGCGTATATCGAAGGCGGAACGAGACACGCGAAGAGAAAGAACGCATAGGAAATCGACGCCAGCCCGTAGGGAGAGGCGATATTGTTCAGCACCCGATTGCGCCTGCCTTCGCTCATGCCAGCCTTCGACCCGCTCCCGGCGACCACCCGTTCCTTACGCCAGATTGTCGAGCACTTCCAGGGTTTCGCGGGCACATTTGTTCCAACTGAATTTACTTGCGAACGTCTTCAAACCGTCCGCGGTTGCCGACGGAGATTGGAGCACGCGTTCCACGGCCGCTACGATATCCTCGGGCCGATAGGGATCGCAGAAAACGGCTGCGCCATCGTAGAGTTCCGGCAGTGAAGCGGCGCGAGAGACTACCACTGGGCAGCCGCTGGATATCGCCTCCAACGGCGACAAGCCGAAGCCTTCATAGAGCGACGCAAAGACAAAGCAGGCGGCGTTCTGATAGAGCGCCTTCAGTTCGGCGTCGCTCACGTAGCCCAGAACGCGAACTCCCTCGGGAAGATCCAGGCTGCGCCGGAAGATTCTGGAGTCGCTTCCGCCGGCGATGACGACTCCGATGCCTTTTTGGCTGAGGCGGCTGACGGCCTGGGCGGTGCGCTGGAAGTTCTTGTTCGGATTCTGCGAGCCGACGGCGAGAACATACCTTCCGGAGATTCCGAAACGCGCGAGGGCCGAAGCATCGGCTTGGAGATCGCTGAAGTGCTCGCTTCCCAGATAGGTGACGGAAATCTTCTCCGGAGGCGCGGCGCACCATTGTACGATTTCCGCCTTGGAAAAATTGGAGACCGTGAAGATGTGCTCGGCCTTGCGCGCCATCCTCCGGTACAACTGCTGATACCAGAGGCGATAGGCTGGCGAGTACGCACCGGAGGCGGCAAAGACCGCTGCGTCATGAATCGTGATGACATTGCGGGAGTGCAGAATGGGAGCCCCACCACTGAGCGTAAGAAGGAGTTCGCCGCGACAATATCGGGGAAGGTCCAACTGCTCCCAGCAGGTGCCGCTCATCGTGCCGACCGTCCGCACCGGCAGGTTTGCATACTGCGGCACGGATCGCGCAGACCTGGGAACCAGCACCTCCATCGCGATGCTCGGGCCATTTCCTGCCGAAAGCAACGAATCGAACTGCTTCAGCAACTCGCGGGCATAGCGCTGGGTGCCGGTAATTCTCTGGCAGAAAAACTTCCCGTTGATGCAGATCTTCTTCAAGGATGGGCCGCAGCTCCCGCGCGATGGATCCAGCCGTGAGGCACTATCGCAAGGCCGCCCGCAAGGCTTCGAGACGCTGGCGGTCGGCGGGGTTCAGGTTCATGCGCTGGAACCCTTCGGAGATCGCGCTCCATCCGCAGGCAGCCACGAAGGCAACGAGCGTCAGCAGAAGGACAAGGATGGTGCGCGGCGGATAGGATTTCTTGTCGGGAGGAACGGCCGCGTCGGCCACCTGGATGACCGCGCCCTGGCGCGCCTCGTCCAGCTGGGCAATTTCAAACTGCTTGGCGATCAGTTCCGTGAGGGTCTCGTAATACTTCACATCGCGAAGTTTGCGAACGTACTCCATTCCCGCCTCCGGAACCCTGCCCTTGGGCACCAGAAGATCCGAGTCCGGCGATTGCGCTGCACCGGCCAGCTTTGCCAGTTGCGCCTGCAAGGCGCCAAGCTGCTGCCGGGCCAGCACCAGCTCCGGATTATCCTCGGTGGCATAGGAGCGCATCGCCTGGATCTGCACCTCTTTGGCGACCACCTGGCCGCGCAAGGCGGCGGCGGTCTCGATCAGCGACTTGGCCTGGCTATCGATTTGCAGCACGCCCGTCGATTGCTCGGTTTTCTTCATCGCCTCTTCGGCGGCGGCCAACTGTTCCTTCGCATCCAGCAGTTGCTTCTGGAAAAAGAGGCGGCGTTGCGCGGCCTCGGTGATGGCCAGGCTGGCCGAGAGCTTGCGGAACTCGTCCACGTAAGCATTGGCGATCTCGGCGGCCAGCTTCGGATCGCGATCCTCAACCTCGATGCGGATCAGCCCATCCCTGGCTCCGAGATTCGCGGTGGCACGCTTCTCAAAGGCGAGGCGGGTATCGACCATATTCTTTTTCCGATACCTGGCCATGAGCCCAAATCGCTGGATCATGGCATCCTCCACCGTGCGGCTATGCAGAAGCGCGACGTAGGTCTCGCCAGGATTCTTGATGCCGAGCGAGGCACCCGCCAAGGACGCCAGCGGCGAGACGCCAAGCTGGCTCAGCATGGCCGAACTGGCGGAAGACTGGGACGGCGGCAGCACAATCGTGGTTGCCGTGTACCGGTTCGGAATCAGCAACACAAACACGGCTGCAAGGATTGCCGCACCCAGGGTGAAACGCAGGATGAATCGTTTGTGGCGGGCCATCACGATCAGAAGGTCGAGAACCTCAAATTCGCCGAATGCGTTCGGCAATGAGGATGGGTGCGACTCTCCGATGGGTTCGGTGTGGATCATGCTTCCGCTCCTAGTGAATTACCGCCAGCGCCGCTCCGGTCAAGGCCAGCTGCGAGGTGATCTGGGTCCAGTCTCGCAGGCCGCGCACAAAGTCTCCGGTTTGAATCTTGTTCGGCACCACGATCTGGTCGCCCGGATGCATGTGCAGATCCGCAAACCGGTCGCCGGCAAATACGCCGTTGACCGCCAGGCGGGCCACCACCGTGCCGTCGGCGCGGAGAACGAAGGCGTGCTTCATGTCTGAGTTGGGCTTGCCCGTGCCGGCAAACCTGAGGTAATCGCCAACCTTGCTGCGCGGGTTGAAGACGAACGATCCCGGGTTATAAACCATGCCCGTCACCGCAACGGTGGACGGAAGGTGCGGAATCACAATGCGGTCGTTGTCTTCCACTGCGATCGCCGGATAGGCATCAATGGAGTCGGCGGTGGGCTTCAGGTTCATCACCACGCGTCCGGTCGCCTTGACGCTGCGCAATTGTGCGATCATCGCCTCCTGGGCGGCCTGCCGCGCGGTGATTCCCTGCGCGTCTTCCGGGTTGCCGCGGGTGGCGGCGGAAACCGATGCCTGCCGCATCTCCACCTCCAGCGACCGCTCCAGCTCGTCGATACTCTTCTGCTGCTCCAGCCGCGCCGACTCGCGCGTCAACTCGGTGCCGTAAATGTAGGCCTGCGGCGTCACCCCGCCGGCGCGCTGGATCACGTCGCGCAGCAACTCGCCTTCTTCCACCTTGTAGACTCCGGCGCGCAGCACCTCGCCCTCCAACCGGACATAGCGCGTCCGCAGGCTCTGCGGGACCGAGACGTCGGATTGGGAAAAGATGGTCACGATGTCGTCCGGCTGCAGTGCAAGGTTGTTGGCTTCGTCGCCTGCGAGCACGGCTTTGCCCAGATCGAAGGAGAGAAGTTTGATGGAAAGATCCACCGGATTGACCCGTTGCACGATGGCGTAGTTCCAGTTGATCTCGGGCGAGGTCCGGTGCAGATCGCCGGTGAGAGTCTCACTGTTTGGGTGTTGCTGGCCCGGCTGGGTGGAGGCATTCCCGGACTGCCAGGGTTCGGACTGCCACGACTCGGGCTGGCCCGGTTGGCCGGTCTGTCTGGATTGCTGTCCGGCGATGTCGCGTACGAAAGAATCGCGTCCACTGATCTCGCCGCCTTCGAAATCGCGGTTGGCCAGATCGGGGCTCATCCATTCGGGAGCGGCCTGCCCACTGGAGTTCAGCGCGCCGGCATTGACCGGCTCACCCGCACGCCTGCCGCGAATGGGATACTCGGTGCTGCGTCCGTCGACCATGGCATCGCGGTTCATCCAGTAGGGACGCGTCAGCAAGGTCTGGGCATTGGGAATCAGGTCGCGCACCCGCATCCCCGGCTTCCAGGGATAGCGTCCGGGGTTGACCACATTGCCGCGCAGGGTCACCGCATTGCCGAAGCGCGGAACCACGGAAAAGACGCGCACGATATCGCCGTCAGTCAGCGGCAAGGCGCGCGACTCCGTATCCAGCGGGAACTCCAGCACCGAGTGCGCCTGGGTATTGCCAAAGCGTTCCACCGTGACCTTGTCGGCATCGGCCTCGGTGCTCAGACCGCCGGCGATTTCGAGCAGCTCGCCCAGCCGCGAGCCCGGCTTCAGCTCATAGATGGCCGGTGCGTTCACCGAGCCGGCCACGGCGGCCAGCGGTCCCACGGGGGGGAAATACAGCACATCGCCGGTTTGCAGGGCGACATCCTTCGACTTGTCTCCCTTGACCAGCAGATCGTAAAAATCCATGTGGGCAATCGTATTGCCCGCGCGCTGCACCTGCACATCGCGCAGCGAGCCCACGGGAGTGGGACCTCCGGAGGCAAAAACGGCGTTCACCAGCGTGCTGAGCGCGCTGATGGTATAGGTGCCCGGATACCGGGCCTGGCCCACGACATACACCTGGATCGAGCGAATGCGGCCGATGCCGACCGTGAGATTGAAATTGCGGAAGAGCTTAAGTACCTGGGCCTTCAGGTGCTGCTCAATATCGCCATAGCGAACTCCCGCAACCGCGATGGGGCCCACGCGCGGGATGTAGATCTGCCCCGAGCGGTCCACCACCACGCGCAGGTCGGCGTTGACCTGTCCCCAGATCCGGATCTGCAACTCGTCGTCGGGTCCGATCACGTAGCCGGCCTGGACCTGAGTATGGTCGGTGGGCGCAAAGGTGCTGGGCGGCTGGACAAACAGCGACTGGCCGAAGAGGGGAAGATTGCGTCCAACCGTGTCGGCCACAACCTGTTCGAACTCAGTTTGCGGGCGCCGGGGCACTTCCCCCCGTCTGCGCTCGGAAGGATTGAGCGGGACCACGGTCAACGTCTCCGGGCTCTCCGTACGCCCCGGAGTCAGCTGCGGCGGCCGCACCGGCGCCGGTTCCGGCTGCTGGCGCATCTGGGAGCTTTCGTCCTGCGCGCAGCCCGCAGGCAGGGAGCTTCCGCTATCGGCAGCCGCCACACAATCGGCCTGCGAAGGTTTCGCCGTGGAGGTCGAGTCCTGCGCGACGGATGGGCCCGCCAGCATCGCCAGTGTCAGCAACAGAAAATAAGAGCGTCTCAGGAATATGCGCACGTAGATGGCTGTCCGTCCGACTCTGAATTCATGATGCTTTGTATCATTTTCTCCCCCAACATGGTTACTACTTTCGTCGTAGTGCGCCCCGGGTAGGGTCAATTCGAGGCCTGTACCGGACGCTTGCGAATCTTGCTACCGGGCGTCGATCCGGGTGGCGCTGTTGCCCTCGTGGAGATGGATCTCGTGGACCGCCTCGGCCAGGGCCTGCTGCCAGCTCCCCAGCCTGAATCCGAAGGTGCGCTCAAACTTTTCGTTGGAAAGAACCGAGTTCAGAGGACGCCGCGCCGCCACGGTATATTCGTCCGAGCCGATGGGAACGATCTGGCGGATGCGCAAGGTATCGCCGTCTTCTGCTTTCAGCGCCTCGGCTTGGATTGCAGAGACAATGGCCCGCGCAAATCCACACCAGGAGACGCTTCCTTCCGCGGTTGCATGGTAGAGGCCGGACGGAAACTCCGGCCCGGTTGTCGCCGAAAGCTGCCGGACCAGCCGGGCCGTGGCCTGCGCCAGTTGCATGGAACTGGTGGGAGCGCCGATCTGGTCGTCCACGATTCGCAGCTCTTCGCGCTCGGCCGCCAGACGCCGGATGGTGCGCAGGAAGTTGTTTCCATTGGGTCCGTAGACCCAGCTGGTGCGCAGCACCAGGAATCGTCCCCCAGCGGCGGCCACGGCGCGCTCGCCGGCCAGTTTGCTGGCGCCATACACATTCAGCGGCGCGGTTGCATCGCTTTCCGTGTAGGCCCCCGGCTTGCTTCCGTCGAAGACATAATCGGTGGAGTAGTGCACCAACATCGCCCCAAGTTTTCGCGCCTCTTCGGCCAGCGCTCCGGGGGCGGTTGCGTTGATGGCGTAGGCCAGCTCGCTCTGCGCTTCGGCGTCATTCACCGCGGTGTAGGCGGCGGGATTCACAATCACGTCCGGACGAACTCCGGCCACCAGTTTTCGGATCGCCTCCACCGAGGAGAGATCGCACTCGGCGCGGCTCGCGGCGACCACTTCTCCAAGCGGCTGCAGCAGAGGAAGCAGATCGGTTCCCAATTGTCCGTGCACGCCCGTTAGTAAAATTCGCATCTTGTCCTATTCGAACAGCTCGGCCTGGCTGAACAGAAGTCCGGCCTGGTCCTTTTGTGATAGCTGGGGTTCGCCACTCAACGGCCATGCAATCGCCAGTTGGGGATCGTTCCACAGCAGCGAACGCTCGCCGCCGGGAGCATAGAAGTCGGTCGCCTTGTAGAGCACATCGGCCCGGGCGCTGGTCACGAGAAAGCCGTGCGCAAAGCCCTCCGGGATCCAGAACATCCGTTTATTTTCCTCGGAGAGCTCCTCGGCAACCCATTGCCCAAAGGTTGGCGAGCTGCGGCGGATATCGACCGCTACGTCCCAGATGGAGCCGGAGACGACGCGGACCAGCTTGCCCTGCGGCTGTCCCAGTTGGTAATGCAGCCCGCGGAGCACATGCTGCGCCGAACGCGAGTGATTGTCCTGGACAAAGTTGCGGCCCAATCCAATCTCCGCAAAGGTCTTCTGGTTGTAGCTCTCCAAAAAGAATCCGCGCTCGTCGCCAAAGACCTTCGGCTCGAGCACGCAAACTTCCGGAATCTTGGTTCTGACGATCTTCATGTTGTCCTGCTTCTCATGGCTGATTGCCTGTTTCTCCCGCGCCGGAGCCGAAGCTGCCTCTTCCCGCCCTGGAATGCGCCTGCGGAAAGAAGCAGACCCCGAACGATGTTGCCACATCGGAGCGATTGCCTGCGGCCAGCAGCGGGAAATTCCAGCGTTCATACTGGCTGGTCGCGGAAAGCTCGATTCCCGGCCGCAGCAACCAGGTGATGCTTCCGGAAAAATCATCCAGCGCCCCACCCTGCAGGAACGACTTGTCGCTCACCTGTTTGCGATAGCTGGCGGAAATCTTGTTGCGCGCCGAAGCCCAGTAGGTTCCGGTCGCCGTAAGCCCCGTGCCCTGGCGTCCCACCCAGCTGCCGAAGATCTGGCCGTAATTCGTGTATCCCTGCACATAATGCGCGTTGCCGTAGAAATAAGCCTGATCGGTGAGTCCGGGCAGGTTTGTGTTCACTCCCTCGACGCGAAGATCCAGCTTTCGCAGCCCCGGCAGCTGGGGCAGATAAATGCCCGGGTCCATGGCAATGCGCTGCACGGCAATGCTGGGGACATCGTAGAAGAATCCTTCTCCATAGAAGACCAGCCACTTTCGCAGATGCGGCACGTGGTAGGCAACGCTGAACTCTTCGGTTCTCTTTCCCGGATCCACCGCCTGGTTGTTGCCCGACGGTGAGAAGGTGTGCAGGAAGGTCTTGAGATTCAACGGGCGTCCATAACCGGCAAAGATGACGGTATGGCAGAATCCAAACTGGAAGTTTTCGGTGGGCCGGAGGGAAATGCTCGCGCCCCAGATATAGGGTGGCGGGTCCAGTCCCTGGCTGGCATCCCCGTGGAGAACGAACTCCTGCCCCAGGCCCACGTAGTGGATTCCGCCTTCGCGCGCGAAGAACAAGTCGGTGCGCATCGGCCCCAGGCTCTGCAGCAAGCCCGGCAATTTCCCCGGACTTGTCTTCTCCAGTCGCAACATCGGCATGGCTTGGGCGTTGTTGGAGAGAATCAACGAAGTGCTCCGGTCCGGGCCGTACCACAGGTTCTGCTGGCCGAAGCTGAACTGCCAGCTGGAGACGTTGAGAGCCGCGTAGGCCTCCACCGGGCGCACCCGGCTGGTGGTTGCTGAGTTCAGGTTCCAGCCGTAGGGCAATCCGTCGGAGGAGGCAACCGCCTGCTGCGCCGTCGCGTTGTAGGCCGGGAGCGCGCTCGCATACTGGTACTCGCCGCGCAGGTAGAAAGCGACCGGTCCCGCCTCGGCGTGTTGGGAGACGCCCGCAATCGCGTTCGCTCCCTGGCCGTAGGGACGGCCGTTGTCATCCACCAGCGTCTGCGCGAAGTGGAAGGAGTCGCGCAACGGAGTGCCGGAGATTCCGGTGAAGCGCGCATAGACGCTTTCCACTTGCGCGCCGGCGTTGGTGCCGCCATTCAGCAAGTCCGTCTCGTGCGCCAGTTCCCCATCGAGCGCGGCGAGCAGAGGGGCGGCGACGCGGTCGCTCCCGGCATCGTCTTCCGCTCCGCTATGGTCGTGCGCCTCGGCCAGCAGGCGGGCGCACTCCATCCTGGTCCAGGGACGCATGACCGAACTCGCCGTGGGCAGATATCCCATGGCCTCCAGGCGGTCGAAAGCCGGAACCATCCAGCTGTCCAGGGAAACATAGCTGGAGCCCATGCGGCTGGCCTCACGCCCCAGCTCTTCGCCCTCGTAGCGCTCGAAGGTGCCCCACTTGCGAACGTCGATATCGGCGTCGCTGGAGCGGGCGCGATAGACCTGCCTGCCGATGTACCAGCCGATTGCGCTTCCGATTACGGCGTCGCTCAGAAAGTGCTCGTGAGCCTCCACCCGCGCCGCGCTCACCGCTGCGGCCAGGCCGTAGCTGAGCACCTGGGTCGCCGGTCCTGGATACTCATGGGCGATGACGCTGGCAATCGCCCAACTGACCGCCGAGTGCTGCGACGGAAACGAGCTGCCACCGTCGAAAAAATCGCCCCGGCCGTGGGCCGTGAACGGGCGGTCGCGCCCCGCTACATACTGGATAAGGGTCGTATCCAGATAGGCGTCGATCGCGGCTTCACCACTGAGAAAGCCGGTCTCGCGCTGGTGCTCGTTGTTGCTCAATGCGCCCCACAGATACATTCCGCCACCGGCTCCGGCCAGCGCGGCCAGCCCCGCGTTGGAGAACGTCTTGGCATGGGAGACCGTGGCGGGACTCGTCGTGACGTGCGCTTCAGCAGCCGTGTCGGAAGCAACCAGTAGGGTGGCGGCGATCCCGATCGGCAATGCCAGCGTCCACTGCCGCTCGCGCATGCGGAACGGCATGGTGAACAGGGCCTGTTGATCCTCAAGAATATTGCGCGGAAGAGATAGGAGCCGAACCCCGCGATCCTCCACCACGGAGCCGGCCGTCGCGGGCACATCCGGAACGGCGGGCGGCGCTTGTGCCTGGGCAAGCAGAGTGCTCCCGGCCAACAGCAGCGCTGCAATCCAGCCTCGCGCCCGTCGGCGGAGAGAGAAATGAAATAGCGGGAAAGCAGGCCCGAAGTCCGGTTGCCGTGGCGCCGGATTAGTAGGCATTCTGGGCAAAGATTCCGGAATATACCGTCATCAGAATGATCTGGAGATCGAAGGCGATGCTCCAGTGCTGAAGATAGTAGAGATCCAGTTCCACCCGCTTGGCCATGTCGGTGTCGCCGCGCAGTCCGTTCACCTGCGCCCAGCCCGTGATGCCGGATTTGAGATGATGGCGGATGTTATAAGCATCGATTTCGTCGTTGAATTTCTGCACAAAATAAGGCCGCTCGGGACGCGGTCCGACCACGCTCATTTCGCCGCGCAGCACGTTGAAGAACTGCGGCAGCTCGTCCATGCAGCTGCGGCGCAGCAGGACGCCGAACCGGGTGCGGCGCGAATCTTCCTCGGTCGTCCAGAGGGTATCGCTCTCCTCGACCGGAGCCACGCGCATGGTGCGGAATTTCAGCATCCGGAAGCTCTGGCCATTGATCCCCACACGCTCCTGGGTAAAGAACACAGGACCGGGCGACGACAGTTTCACGATCATGGCGATGAGAACCATTGGGATGGCGGAAGTCGCCAGTGCCAGCAGCGAGAAAACAATGTCAAAGCTGCGCTTCAGAATCATGTAGCTGAGGGTTTCCGAAGGAGCAATCTGCACGTCCAGGATGTGGGTGCCGCCGAGGCGGAAAAAGCGGTCACGCACCTTCACGTCCTCGCCAAAATCGAGGCAAAAACGGATCGGAACGGCGAGCTCCCTCAACTGGAGGATCAGCCGGGAAAGTATCGGCAGCACCTCGGGTGAGGCCGCGATCACAATGTCATCGGTGAAGTGCTTGATTTTCCGGCCCATCAGCTGTTCCAGTTCAAAAACCGGCACACTGGAATCCATCTCCGCAGGCGACTGCCCGGGAATGCGCACGAACGCCACCGTTTCGCACGGCATCACCAGGCTGTTCTTCAGCCTCTCGGAGGTCTTCTGCGCAAATTCGTCTGCTCCGATGATGACCACGCGGAGGCGTTCGACCTGGCGGCTGGAATGTTTGACCAGATGACGGAATCCCAGACGCAGCAGCAGGATCCCGCCCAGAAGAATCAGCGCACTGCTGCCCAGCATGAGCCGGGAGAACGAAGCATGGCGGTAGAAGAACAGCGCACTGAAGCCGGACATATACGTCCAGGCAATCGCCTTCAGGCAGTTGCGTACGCCAATGGAATCCAAAAACAGCTCTTCCACATTCGTGACTTCGAAATGCACCGAGCACAGGACCCAAACCAGCGTAAGGATCACGCACAGGAACAAGTAATCGTGGCTTAGCGGATCGATCCAATCAAGGCTGCGCAACCCGATCGCGGAGATCAGGAAGGCTATAACGGGCAACAAAAAGCAGCAAATGCGGAAATAGAATTCGTACAAGCTGAGTCGCCGAATCATCTCTCCCTCTTAGCTTTAAGGCTCCGGGTCGAACACGGCTTCCGGTTGGCATGATGTCCAAGACTCCACTGCTAAACTGTTCCGTCGCGGTTCACGACACATTCCCGGTGTGGACCTATTCGCGACCGCTTCAATCAAGCGCAAAACCTGCAGTACTGGATTAGATGCTTTCAGGAACATAGGAGAGGGATCGATTTCCCGGTTCCCGAACACTTTTTTGCTCGCCTCGCCCGGCGAGCCGGACCATCCGATCACTCTCACGGAGCAACAAAACAGGCTTTTTTTTCAAGGGCAGTGTAGCACAACAATGCGGGAACGGCTGTGCGGCGGGCAGGCTGGGACCTCAGCGCTTCAGCCGGTAGAGAAAGTAGCCGCCGTTTTCGTAGACCAGCCCGGCGGACAGCTCCGCCAGCGGGCGCACGGCGAGGAAGTAGTCCGCCCCGTACGTGCGTCCCAGCTCCTCAACCCTGGCTGCATCCAGTTCCGGATAGTGCTCTTGCATCTCGGCAAGCGCACCGTAGCCGCGCGAATGAAATGGGCCGCCGTTGAGGTCCACCATGCGCTGCCGCCACTCCAGGATTGCCCGGCTATGGGGGGCTCGTTTGAAATTCACCACTTCGGCCCGCTCGGCCTCGATCCAGAACGCTCCCTCCCAGGGCGGCGCCAGGATCACCGCGGAGACTGGCGTATGCAACCGAATCCATTGCGTCGCCTGATCCCACGGAGACTCCTCATGCCGGAGCCATCCGGACCAGGATTCGGCGAAGATGGCAAGGTGGTTCCCGGCCAGCGGAACCGCCTTGGCCGCCACGACCATGGCCGAACCCGCCAGCAGCGCGGACCACACTCCCACGCGGAGTCGCGATGGCCAGCGCAAGAAGACGCCGCGCTGTGAGATCCACACCACCAGCATGGGAGCCGTCAGCCAGAAGAACAGGGCAACCAGCGTGTCCGCCATGCGGAAGGGGTAGGAGTTCAGGTACCAGAACGCTCCCAGGCTGCGGGCCACAAGGCCGGCGCCAAACTGGAGCAATAGAATGACCAGAATGCTGGCGATCAGCGCGGCCTTGGAGCGGCTCACCAGTTGGAAAAGTCCATACCCGGTGATGGACGCCAGGATGCAGAGCACGGCAAACTCGACGTGGCCGTGAAAATACCATGGGTCCAAGTGCATGGAACTGCTGAACAAGACGATGAGCCGCTGCGCCTCCGCGGAGCTGCCGCCGCTGCTCACCCGGCTGGTGCTGCGCACAAACTCTGCCGCCAGCGGCAACAGGAACGTCGCCGTGATGGCACAGAACTGCAGCGGTCGCCGCCAACCATAGTGACGGTGGCAGAGCAGGAGAGCGCCGCCCAGCGCCATCGCTCCCCAGCCCCCGACCAGCACATGCAGCCAGATGGCCAGACCGCAAAAGACGGCCGCCTTCCGTACTTTTTTGCGCAACGCGCATTCCAGCGCCAGAAACAGCAGTGCGTAGGAGACGCACTTTCCTTCGATTCCGCCGAAGATCCATTCGCCGGCACCCAGCGTCTGGAAGTGCATGAGCCAGATGGGCAGACCGATGGCCAGCGCATAGCCATCGATCTCCAGAGCGCGGGCCAGCCGCAGCAAGGCATAGAGCAGCAGCGCCCACAGAAGCAGACGGCCCACCAGCGCCACCAGGATGGCGTCCTTGAGCACCCACCAGAGCGGCGCGATGAGTGCCGAAAACGCACGATACACAATGTCTTCGCTGGAGCCGGACTGCAGCCAGTCGTGGGCAAGGAAGGCAGGCTCCAACATGCGCCGCGCCTCAATCAGCTTGCCGGCTTCGTTATCAAGGAAATCAGGGTAAAAAAAACGCGCGATCAGAACCGGTATCGCCGGGAGAATCGCCAACCAATACCGCTGCCTGCACCAGGCCAGCAGCATCTTCCATGTGGGATGAACGTTCCTGTCCGCGACCACTGGCGGCGGCATTGATTTTTTCCGGGAATTCCCCGTAGGACACTCCTGATTCACTGCCATTCGCAAGTCTCAACGCGAATCAAGGGACGACCCGATCCGGCCCTATCTTCCAAGGTTGCCCAAAAATATAGTCCCACTCCCCGGGAACAAAGGTTTCCAGCCCGGCTCCCGGATAGAAGGTGACCTCGCCAAATAGAATACCCGTTGGAGTCGAATATAAATCTACCCGCGCGAAATCGAACTGCCCGATCTTCTCCGCGATGGCAATCATCTGGTCCAGGCTGGGCGGGGCGGCAACCGCTTTCGCGGTTGCCGGGAACCCCAACGTCGCGGGAAGAAGATTCCAGTTACGATCATATAAATTGCACGTGTGCCCGCGGAAACGATCGCAATCAATCTGGATAAAATGAACCTTCCCGCGATACACAAAGAACTTGTAGTCTTCCGGAACGTCGCCCGACACCTGGATCATACGTTCCACCAATATCCGGGGAGAGATTCCCAGATACCCCCACTCGCGGTACCCATGCCCATAAGAAGAGCGGAGCTGTTCGCCTACAGATTTGATAATTTCCGCTTGGTCGATGTCCTGCCTGGTGCGAATAAATAGGTTGCCGCCGCTACCGTGGTTCACCTTGATCACGTAGGGGACTTCGAGACTGTCAAAAGGAATCTCGGCTGGGTCTTCCCCCACCCATAAGGTTGGGATGACGTGCTGTTCCCCGATGAGTTTGGTAATCTCTGCCTTGACCGCAATCTTGTCGGCAAAAACGGAAAACGCCGGACTCCGCTGGTAGAGTTTTCGCCATGCAATTTTTTCGTTGAATGTCTGGGGAGACTTCAGATTCGGCAGCTTTTTGAAGTAACGCAAATAAAGCAGGTTGACGGCTAGATAGTCCGGAAGTCGGTTCATTACGAACCGATAGATCTTTCGGACGATTCGTCTGCTCATAGTCCGTTCAGACAACGGCTTGGCTCCGGGCAGCCTGGAAGCAACGGCCTTGCCTGACGGATTGGGCCTTGTCCAACATTTGATCCAGGACTTCGTCCCAGGTCGAAACGGCTTGAGGCTCGATGGTGTGCCGATCATAGCCAATGGCTCGGGCAAAGGCATCGCGAAGTGATGCCGTATCTCCCGGTTGGTAACCGCATGCATGGGCCCGTCCGTCCGCGGCAAAAAACGGAACCACGATGGGCAGCCGGCAATAGGTGTACTGGATCATCTTCAAACTGGATTGCGAAAGATAGCCGGCGTCGCTGGAGCGTCGGTACGGGGCCAGCCCGGCGTCGGCGTACTGAATGTAGGGGATGATCGTGCTGAATGGCTGTTCGCCGTGCACGATCACATTCGGCTTGGCTATGGCGGGAACCGAGCCTACGCCGAAGATATGAAACTGCCAGTCCGGAAAGGACTCGGCCAATCCCTCCAGCGCCCAGGGATCGAACAGCATGTCGCCAATCATGATCGCATTGTTGGAGGTTGAAAACGGATTCCGGGAGGGAACGGAAAAGCTTGCCTTGTCCAGTCCGTGGGGAATGTAAACCACCGGCGTGCCGCAAGGGTAGTCGGCGGTCATCCGCCGCGCCGGCACCCTGACCAGATCCATCAAGGGCGCGTATCGCATCTCGAGTTCGGAAAGTAGCGGATGAGCGCCGACCGTCCTCAGCCGGTCCGCTGCGTTATAGATCAGCAGCGCATCCGGTGCCAGAGCCCGCATCAATCCCATGAGCGTGGTGGAGACGGGCCCTTCGAAAAGAATCAGCTTCGCCTCCTGCGCCCTGCACCGAACCGCGGCGGGAAGCAGCCGCGGATAAAGCAAAAAGAGCGGAGTAACGATTTTATTTAGAAGATTGTTCCTCAGATTAAACGGATGAAACGGCGCTCTCCAGACGTAGGAATCAAGACGAGTCGCGATCTCAGTCCATTGGTTCACCGGCCGCTGCGCAGTGTGCGGCCACTGGCTCCGGGAGTTGAATCGCGACACCGGACTCTGCCCGACGGTCACAAAATCCAGAATCCAGCCGCGCCGTAAAAGCGCATCGCAAAGCGCATGAATCGACGCCCGCCGCTTGGCGTCTGGAAAATGTCCGGTGAATACCATTGCACGATCCAAGTTGACTCCGGAAAACGAGTTCGTGTGGCGCCGGCGCAGTGCCCCATCGCTAGGAGAGCGTCCGCGCGACGCCGGTTCCCATCGCATTCTCTCTTCTCTGCGGCAGATCCAGGTAAAAACGCATTTTATCGTATTCACATGGCAAGACCTCTTGAAACCGGATTGGGGTCGCTGGGGGAGAGTTATTTGCGCTAGACTCGGTTCGTAACTGGCGGCGCTGGTACGGTGGGTCGGAAAGGGCCAAGGTATCGATGGATTTTCTGGCGGCGCGCAAACGGCTGGCCGTGGAATGCGCCCGGTTACGGGAGAGCACACTGGCGCGCGATAGCGCGTGGCTGCTGTTGGGGCAGGGCGGCAATCTGGTTCTCCAGGTGCTTTACTTCATAGCGCTGGGCCGGCTGCTGGGCAGTTCGCAGTACGGCATCTACCTCGGTGCGTTCGCTTTGACATCCCTGGTCGGCATGTTCAGCGCCATGGGTTCGGGCGCATTGTTTTTGCGGTATGTGAGCATCGACCGCACCAAGTTCCGCGTTTACTGGGGCAATCTATTGCTCAGTTCGGCGTCGGGGAGCCTATTGCTGATCGCCGCGGTGTCGCTTGCGGCGCCTCACCTCCTCAACCCAAGCAGCGCCGCTCTGGTTCCGATGACGGCGGTGGCGAACTGCCTTTGCGGCGAATTGAACGCCAACGTGGCCAACGTGTTCCGGGCAGTGGGAAGGATGAAGATCAGCGCGAGTTTGAACACCACCGTCACCCTGGTCCGGCTGCTGACGGCGTTGGGAATGCTGCTCTCGCTTCATCGTGCAACCGCCTACCAGTGGGCCCTGGCGATGATGTTCATCTCGCTCCTATCCGCCGTTCTATCTCTTTCCGCGGTTACGCTGCTCTACGGATGGCCGGCGTTCAGCTTGCGATTGATGATGCAGCGGATTCCCGAGGGGCTCGGGTATTCCTTTGGCAATTCGGCATCCACGGCGGGCAACGATATCGATAAGGCCATGCTCAGCCATTACGGCATGAACGAGGCCAACGGAATTTATTCCCTGGCCTACCGGGTCATCGATATGGCAACGATCCCGATCCTCGCGGTGCGGGATGCGTCGATGCCCAGGTTCTTCCGCATGGGAGAAACCGATGCGCACGGCGCCAGGCAGCTTGCGTTTCGCTTGATCAAACGATGCATGGCTTTATCCCTGATGCTCGCGGTCGGCATTTACGTGACCGCTCCCTTGATTCCATGGGCTGTCGGCACAAGCTTCGCCGAGAGCGTGCTCGCGGTGCGATGGTTGTGCCTGATTCCGGTATTGCGCAGCGTGCACCACACGGCGGGCAGCGCCATTCTGGGGATTGGGAAGTATAAATACCGTCTGATGAACCAGGTGGTGATTGCGGGGTTCAATTTTGGCTGTAATCTTTGGCTCATTCCCGCCTATGGATGGCGGGGCGCGGCCTGGGCCAGCCTGCTTGCCGACGGCGCGCTGGCGATTCTGAACCTGGTGTTTCTTCTCATCCTTACCCGGTCAACTGGGCCAAACTTACCCTCCGTGGAGCTTCAGACGGTCGATTAGGCGCGAGCCTCTTGCAGCATTGCTGGCCTGGGCTGCATCTAAATCCCAGCGGATGAATCTCATATGACCGTGAAGCCTTTGGTGCGAACCGCGACTGTTCTGCTGCTGCTCTGCTCGCCCGGATGGGCGCAGATGCCCGACAACATGGGGGCCGCTGACAGCCAGCCACCGGTTTCCCAGGCAGCGGCTGTCGCTTCTCCCGATGCGGCTTTGACCGAATTGCTGACGCAGTTGCAGGCCACGGCTGAGCAATCCGATCGAGACGTGGCTGCTTTGCATGTTCAAAAATGGAAAACCGACGCCGCCAACCGGCAGCAGGCGGAGGAAAATGCCGCCGCCATCCACCGTAATTTGGCCAACGCCGTACCCGAGCTGTTGCAGAAAGTTCGCTCCGAGCCCGGCTCCCTGTCCGCAAATTTCAAGCTCTACCGCGACTTGAACGCACTGTATGACACCTTCTCCGCCCTGGTGGAGTCCGCCGGTGCCTTTGGCCCGGCGGATCAGTACTCGCCTCTGGCCAACGATGTCACCCAGCTCGACAAGCTGCGCCATCAGTGGGCCGAACGGCTGGACCAGATGTCGGGAGCGAGCGATGCCGAACTGGTCCGCCTGCGCGCCCAGCTTGCTGCCGCCACCACGAGGGCCTCTGCCAAGGCCGCTCCGCCAGCCAAGATCGTGGTGGACGACAACCACCCGCATCCGGCCGCACACCATGCCGCCCCGAAGAAGAAGAAACCAGCCAGCCCGCCTCCGCCGCCCAAACCCTAGCTTCCCAGCGGCCCATATCGAGGATGGATGAATCTCCACCGTGACGGCTTGGTGAGCTTGCGGAGTATTTGCTTCCCCGGCTTGCAGCTCTTACACTGGCTCCACTGACCCCAGGCATGCCGGATGCGTTCTCAAAACCATGGCAGGAGGCTCCGCTGAAGACCCGCCTTAGCATTGTGCTTGCGCTCTGCGCCGTGCTCGCGTGGCCGGCCCTGGCCCAGCAGCCGCCCGGCATGAGCATGGAGAGCAGCGAGCCGCTGTTTTCCGTAATGGCTGCAATCAACGCCTGCGGCTATGACGCCGGGCTCGCACAGTCGCTTCCCCTGCGGCAGAAGATCCGCGGCGAGGTGCTCCGGGCGGCGCAGTCCACCCAGGCCCAGTCGTCGCTGCGCGAGATGTGTGGTTTTTACGAGGACCATCAGCAGGACAGCGATTCCCGCACGCTCTCCCACTACGTCTCACTGGCCCTCAACATGGCCGACGGCCCCAAGCTGCAGTTGCGCACCCCGGAGAGCGATCTTCCTCCCGACGCCATCTTCGTCCTGGGGTTTCTGCCGCTGCTGCAGCGCTTCAGCCAGGCAGCCAATCTCGACGCCATCTGGCAGAGCAATCGCCCTGCCTACGAGCGATTGATCGAGAGCCTGCATCCGCCGGTCGCTGACACGTTGTCTGCCACCGACTTTTACCTCAAGCGCAATCTCAGCGGCTACGCCCGGCATGAGTTCAAGGTCTTGGTCGAACCCCTGGCCGCGATCAGCGAAGTCAACTCGCGCAACTATGGCGACGACTACTTCCTGGTGGTTTCTCCCACCAACGCCGGCGAGATTCGTCTGGACCTGCTCCGCCATACCTATCTGCACTACCTGCTCGACGCCAAGCTGCTCTCGCGAGGCACCACCCTGGACCGGCTCTCCCCTTTGCTGGAGTCGGTGAAGGGCGCGCCGCTCGAAGACAGCTACCGCTTCGATACAGGAATGCTGCTCACCGAGTCGCTGATCCGGGCCATCGAGGCGCGCATGCTGGGCGGCCGCAAGGCTGCGGAAAAACCGAAGGAGCAGCTGGCCTGGGATTCCACCCGCCAGGGCTTCATTCTTACCGAGTACTTCTATCAGAAGCTGGTAAAGTTTGAAGGCGACGAGGTCGGCTTTGACCAGGCCTATGCCGACTGGCTGCACGACATTAACGTGGACGAGCAACAAAAAATTGCCTCCACGATCGTCTTCCTGGGCAGCAGCACGCCTGAACTGGTACGCAAGGGCCAGCCCAGGCAATTGCTGGTGGAGTTGGCGGAACGCGCCCTGGCCGGCAGAAACCTGGAGGGTGCCCGGAACTACGCTCAGCAGGCGCTCCAGGCTCAGCAAGATCAGGGAAGAGCGCTGTTCGTGCTGGCCCGCGTCGCGGTGGCGGAGGGAAAGCTCGGCGAGGCGCAGAGCTGCTTTGAACACGCCGCATCGGCTTCCAGCGATCCTCGCATTCGCGGCTGGTCCCAGGTTTATCTGGGACGCATTCTGGACATCCAGCAGCGCCGCCCGGAAGCCTTGGAGCACTACCGCGCGGCGCTGAACGAAACTGGGTTGCCCGAGTTGAAGGCCGCGGCGGAAAAGGGATTGCAGCAGGAATACCAAACGCCCGCCAAGCGTCCGGCTGAATAGGAACGGAGAACGGCTTTGAAGATCGCGATGAGATTCGGCATAGCCGCGCTGTTGTTGGCCAGCGTGTCGCCGGCGCTGCCCCAGTCCACGGCCCCGGCCGCAACCCAGCCCGCCGGCCAGAGCTCAACCAAACCGGCTGCGGCGAAACAAGGGCCGCAGGCCAAGTCGAAGGCGGAGCTGGATGCCTACCAGAGCGCGGCAGCCTGGACGGATCCGGCCAGGCTGGAAGCCGCCGCCACTGAGTTCGCCCAGAGATATCCCGCCAGCGAGCTGCGCCCATTTCTGTTCCAGCGGGCCATGGGACTCTATGCGCAGGCCAACAATCCTGGCAAAACCTTGGAGATGGCCCGAGCGGTGCTGAAGTATGATCCTGCAAACCCGGTCGCCCTGCTCACCGCCGCCCAGACGCTGGTGGCGGGCACCCATGACAGCGATCTCGACCGCGATGCTCGCCTCGACGAAGCCGGCGCGGACGCCCGGGGCGCAGTGCAGCACGCCGCAGAGATGGCGCAGCCCGCAAGCCTCACGGGGAAGCAGTTCGCCGATGCCATCGTACAGTTGCGCGCCGCGGCCCACGAGGTGATCGCCACCGTCGCCTACAAAAAGCGGGATTACTTCAGCGCCATCCGGGAATACAATGCCGCTGTCGCCGACGAGCGGGAGCAGGCCGACGCATCCGTCTGGCTCCGCCTGGCCGTGGCCCATGACAAGGTCAGCGAATACGAACTGGGCCTTGCCGACGCGGAGAAGGCCATCGCGGCCTCCGAAGCCGGCAGCCCGGTGCGCGGACTGGCCGAGCAGGAGAAGGCTCGCCTGGTGGAACTGATCGCTGGCACGCCCGCGCAAAAGCAATCTGACAATTCCTCAGCTCCCGGCATCAACGAGGGAGCCCATTCGAACTAGACGTTCCCTATGAAACATCTTCCACTGGACCATCTCGAAGAGGCTTTGGGGCACCGATTCGCCAATCGCGCGCTACTGGAAAAAGCCCTCACCCACAGCTCGTTCGCGCGCGAGAGCTCCGAGCCCGCAGCCGACAATGAGCAGATGGAGTTTCTGGGCGATGCCGTGCTCCAACTGGTCGCCAGCCAGGAGCTGTACCAGCGCTTCCCTGATTATCAGGAGGGCGAGCTCTCCAAGCTGCGCGCTCATCTCGTCAATGCGCATCACCTCGTACATTGTGCCCAGCTGTTGCATCTGGGCAACTACCTTCGCCTGGGGCGCGGCGAGGAGAAAACCGGGGGACGCCGCAAGAGCGCGCTGCTCTCCGATGCCGTGGAAGCCCTGCTGGCCGCGCTGTTTCTCGACGGCGGCCTGGTTCCGGCCCGCGCCTTTGTCCTCTCCCACATTCTGGAGCCCGAGCTGGACCGCCTCTCCGGAACCAGCGGCGTCGTGCTTGTAGCGGATCACAAGTCCCGGCTGCAGGAGCTGCTGCTCTCCACGGGCCGCCCCGAACCCCGCTACGAGATGATCGGCGAAGAGGGACCGGCGCATCGCAAGAGCTTCACCATGCAGGTGGTTGTGGCCGACGCCGGCAATCACGATGAGTTTGCCACCCTGGGCAGCGGCAGCACCAAGAAGGCCGCCAGCCAGGTGGCCGCGCAGAAGGCGCTCGAACGCCTGCAGGGCGGTCCCCATGAATGAGCCCGGCCTGCCGGAAGCCGAGCCGACCGCGGCGAGCACGGCTCCGCCGCAGCCGCGCCACACGCGGTGGAATGTGCCGGAGCATGTGCAATTCTGCCTGGTCGCGCTCACCATCGCGCTGTTCGTCATCACCTTTATCGTCCAGGCCTTCCGCATCCCGTCCGGCTCGATGGAAGACACCCTGCTGGTGGGCGACTACCTGCTGGTGGATAAGACGCGCTTTGGTCCCGCCGGGGCGTGGCAGCCCGTGCTCCCCTATCGGGACATCCACCGGGGCGACATTATTATCTTTCACTATCCCGAGGACACGGCCCAGCACTTCGTCAAGCGCGTCATCGGCCTTCCTGGCGACCGGATACGTTTGCGCGACGGCCGCGCCTATCTCGATGGGCGCGCTCTGGCGGAGCCGTATGCCGTTTTCAAGCAACACTACTACGATCCGTTTCGCGATAACTTCCCGCAGGGTGACCAGCACGGCGAGGACGTCAGCCGCGCCTGGGCCGCGCAGTTACGCACCCTCGTCAGGGATGGAGAACTGAACGTGCCGCGCGATTGCTATTTCGTACTTGGAGATAATCGCGACCAGAGTGAGGACAGCCGTTACTGGGGCCTTGTGCCCCGCCAAAACATCACCGGGCGTCCTCTGCTGATCTACTTCAGCCGCGTGGAAGCGGATGAGGACGCAGGAGATGACGATGCCCCTGTGGCAAGCACCCCGCCGGATGTTAAACTTTTTACTCTGCGTGCCCGCATCTCCCATGTGCTCGGCGGCGTGCGCTGGCGGCGGATTCTGCGCCTGGCTCCCTGAAGCCGGGACGGATGAGGACTGGACTGAGTTGGCGATAGAAAAAGAAGAAACGCAGCAACCGGAAGCACCGAAGGAAACAACGGCGGAGTTCGTGGCCTCGATCGCCTCGGTGCTCGTCATCGGCCTGTTCATCATCACCTTCTGCATGCAGGCCTTTGAGATTCCAACCTCCTCGATGGAGAACACTCTGCTCATTGGCGATCACGTCTTCGTCGATCGCGTCCGCCTGGCTCCCAAATCGGACTGGGTGGATAAGATCGTTCCCTACCGCGACCCCACTCGGGGCGATATTATCGTCTTCGTTTCGCCATCCGAGCCCGGACTGTTTGTGGTCAAGCGCGTCATCGGGGTTCCCGGCGACCGTATTCACCTTCGCGGCGGCAAGGTCTATCTCAACGGCAAGCTGCAGGATGAGCCCTACGTCATCCACTCCCGCGGCGACTACAACCCCTACCGCGACGACTTTCCCGCGGTTCGCCCCACGAGCGACGATCAGCTTTACTCCGAGTGGCAGATTCACGAGCCGGATTACATTCAAGGCGATGACATCGTGGTGCCGCCCGGCGCGTATTTCGGCATGGGGGACAACCGCGACGTGAGTTATGACAGCCGCTACTGGGGCTTCATTCCGCGGGAAAATGTGGTGGGACGGCCTACGTTCATCTATTGGTCCTTCCAGACACCCCCCGACCAGTACACCAAAACCGGTATAGGCGAACGGGTCGGATTTTTCGTCCACATCCTGACCCACTTCTTCAACGACACCCGCTGGTCGCGCATGTTGCACGTGGTGCGCTAGATGGAAGGCAGAACCTCCGGCAAGGCGATCCGGCGCGGCATCGTCATTGCGGTCGTGCTGGCCGCGGCGGCCCTGGTGCTGCCGCCCTTCATCAACGTCGGCCGCTACAAAAGCCGCGTCATCGACTCGATGAGCAAGGCGCTGGGCCGGCCGGTTACCTGCGATTCGATCGAGTTGCGCCTGCTGCCGCAACCCGGCTTCTACCTGGCCAACGTTGTCATTGGCGATGACCCTGCCTACAGCCTTGAGCCTATCCTGCACGCTGAGGAGGTCAACGCCTATCTCGGTGTGAGTTCGCTCTGGCGCGGCCGCCTGGAAATCGCCCGCCTCAACCTGAACTATCCCAGCCTCAACCTTGTCGAACGCAACGATGGCAGCTGGAATCTCGAATCGCTTTTGTGGAAGGCCGCGCGCACCCAAGCCGCGCCCACCTCGACCCGCCTCTCCATTTCGCGTCCTCGTTTCCCCTACATTCAGGCGACGAACGGGCGCATCAATTTCAAATATGGTTTAACCAAAAGCGTCTTCTCCTTCACCGAAGCTGACTTCGCGGTGTGGAGCCCCGCCGAAAATCAATGGCGCATGAGGCTGGAGGCGCGGCCCGTCCGCACCGATATGCCCATCACAGACACCGGAACCGTGAAGGCCGAGGCCACCCTGCAACGCGCCGAACTGTTGCGCGATGCCCCCATGAAGGCCACCGTCACCTGGGAGCGAGTACAACTTGGCAATCTGACCCGCCTGATCGACGGTGAGGATCGCGGCTGGCGCGGAGCCTTGGATATGAGCGCGCAACTGTCGGGCACTCCCGCCGCGCTGAACTTCACCACCAGCGCCAAACTGCGCGACTTCCGGCGCTTCGATATTTCCACCGGCGACGCGGCCAATCTCAACGCGAGTTGCGAGGGCGAATTCAACGCCAGCATGAGCCAGCTGCAGCGTACCGAGTGCCGTCTGCCGCTGGACAGCGGACAGCTCTCGGTGCAAGGAACCATGCGCGGATTTCACTCGCCGCGCTACGATCTCACGATCTCCGCCGAGAACGTCGGCGCCGGCGCCGTGCTCAACCTGGCGCGGCGCGCCAAGCACAACTTGCCGGAAGACCTCACCGCCACCGGCAGCATCTCGGCGTCGTTCCATGCCAGCCGTCTCAGCGAAGCGCCCTCGACATGGATCGGCAACCTGGAGGTGAACTCCCTGGCGGTTCGCTCCTCGGTGCTGGGCAAGCCTTTGACGATTAACAAGGCAGTGGCCATGGTCAACACCGCCGAAGCGCTCCCGGTTGGCCGTCGCGGCCGTCGCGCAAAAACCTCGCCGCCCGTGCGCGCGCTGGTGATCGAGAGCTTCGACCTGCCGCTGGGCGGCGTCACTCCGGCCACGGTCGATGGGACGCTCGACCGCGAGCGCTTTGCTTTGCACCTGAAGGGCGACGCCACGCTGGAGCGTCTCCAGCAATTTGCCCGGGCGTGGGGCATCGGCGCACCCAAATTCTCGCTTACCGGTCCGGCCGCCATCGATCTGCTCATCGGCGGCAACTGGGCCTCCTTTGAAGCACCCCAGGTCACCGGCGCCGCGCAGTTGAAGAACGCTCGCGCCGAGGTGCCCGGGCTCTCCGCGCCGGTCGAAATTGCCAGCGCCCAGGTCGAACTCGACCGCGACCGCATCGCGCTGCGCAATGGCGCCGCAACCATCGGCAAGATCTCCCTCAGCGGCAGCGCCGGCTTTCCACGCTCCTGCGACCAGGATTCGCCCTGCAACGCCAGCTTCGATCTCAGCAGCGACGAGCTGAATCCGGAACAATGGAATGAGGTGCTGAATCCACACCTCAAGAAAACTCCCTGGTACTATTTTGGCGGCACTCAGCCCGGCAGCAACGCTCTCGCCATCCTTCACGCCAGCGGACATCTGACCTCCCGCCGCCTCACCCTGGGCACCATCGCAGGCACGGCATTTGCAACCGACTTCTCCAGCGCCAATGGAATTTTGGAATTGAAGAACGCCCGCGCCGATCTGTTTGGCGGCAAAGTTTCCGGAGACTGGAAAATCGACTTCACGGGCAGCGAGCCAAGCTATGAATGCACCGGAAACGCCGCGCGAATTCAGGCCGATAAGCTCGCGTCTCTGCTCAAAGCTTCGATTGGCACCGGGACCGTGGGCGTGCAATACAAGCTGAAAATGGCCGGCTGGGATGCCGACTCTCTATTCAACTCGGCCTCCGCCCAAGCCGCGTTCACCTGGACGGGCGGAGCGCTGAAAATTTCTCCCGATGGCCGGACCTCCCTGCGCGTGCTTACCGGCAGAGGCCAAGCCGCTCTGGACACAGACGGCTGGACCGTCTCCGCCAGCCAATGGAAGACGCCCACCGGCATCTATCATTTGGATGGACACATCTCGCGCGATTCCGCGCTTGCGCTGGAGTTCTCGCAGGACAACGGCTCCGCCTGGAAGGTTACCGGCACCCTGAGCAAGCCGCAAACGGCAGAGCCGGCTCCGGAGCCCACCCAGGCTAGACGCCGATGAGTTTGGTTCGCTCCATCGCAAGGTTGCCGGTTGCCGCGCGGCCGGTTCTGTGGCTTGCGCTCCTGGGAGGTTTGCTGCTCTCGCCCGCGCGCAGCCAGCCGGCCCATTCACCAGCCTTCGAAAGCGCCGTGAAGAAATTTGCATGGCTGGGCGAAAACGGACGCAGCGCCAATCCTTCCCCGCGGCCCACCGTGCTCACCGCTGCGGAGTGGAATGCCTACCTCAATGGGGGCGGCGTCAAACTGCCAGATGGCGTCTCCGATATCCGCCTTACCTGCGAGCCCGGCGTTGCCCACGGCGAGGCCGAGATCGACTTCGACCGCCTCACCGCCAACCGCACCCGCAACAATCCGTTTCTCGCACTCTTCACCGGCAAACACCAGGTCACGGCCATGGCCCATGTGGCCGCCGCCAACGGTACCGGCAGCGTGCAGGTGGACTCGGTTGAGTTCGACGGCGTCGAGGTTCCGCGCCTTGCCCTGGAGTTTTTTGCCAGCCGCTATCTGCGCCCCAAGTACGGCAGCGCCTTCGGCATGGACTCGACCTTCGCTTTACGCAACCGCATCGACACGGCAGCAGTTGGGGCCAACCAGGTCACCATCCTCCAACGCTAGCGTGCTTCTCCGATGGCTGTACACCGGAACTGGCGGGTGCCCCAGGTCCCGCGCCCTGTTGTTCGGGCGCTGACCTGGGAGAGCAAAATGTCTCGCCATACACCAAGCCGGGAATCGCTCTGAGACGATTCCGCCCACCGCAAATACAAAAATGCAGAGGTGGAGGGCATCGCTTCCCCACATTCGCCAACAGAAGGCGGATGTGGGCCACCGGACCATCTACGGTCACCCGACGACGGCTTCTGAGCCAACCCTCCCCGCCGGCCGTGGGGCGTCGCCGTGGTAACATTGAGGTTTCGGGCATGTTGTAGAGCTTCTCCGGCGCTGCGCCGTAGAACGCCTGCTGCCCGGCTCGGCCGCCAATGGCCCCGAGCACTTTTCCGAAGGATTCCCGAGAGAGAAACGGATGCCGGAAGAAGCAAAACAAGCTGCGAATCGCCGCGTATTGAGCGGCATGAGACCGACCGGCAAGCTGCACATTGGCCACTACGTGGGCGCGCTGCAGAACTGGATCCGTCTGCAGAACGACTACGAGTGTTTTTTCTTCGCCGCCGACTGGCACGCCCTCACCACCGATTACGCGGACACCTCGCGGGTGAAGAACAGTATTTTCGAGATGGTCTTCGACTGGCTGGCCGCCGGACTCGATCCGGAGAAGGCGACTATCTTCATTCAGTCGCATGTTCCGCAGCACGCTGAGTTGCACCTGCTGCTCTCGATGATGACCCCTTTGGGCTGGCTGGAACGCGTGCCGACCTACAAGGACCAGAAGGAGCAGTTGAAGGAAAAGGACCTGAACACCTACGGATTCCTGGGGTACCCGGTGCTGCAGTCGGCCGACATTCTGATCTATCAGGCGGCGCACGTTCCGGTAGGCGAGGACCAAGTCGCGCACGTGGAGATCACGCGGGAAATCGCGCGCAGATTCAATCAGTTCTATCCGCGCCAGTTTCACGCAATCGAAGGAGTGAACGATGCTATGCGACGCGAGGGGTCTCTCATGGTCTTCCCCGAGCCCCAGCCGCTGCTAACTTCGTCACCCAAACTTCCCGGAACCGATGGCCGCAAGATGTCCAAGAGCTACGGCAACTCGATCCTGCTCAGCGATCCCGAGGTCGAGGTTCGCAAGAAGTTGAAGACCATGGTCACCGATCCGGCGCGCATCCGCCGCACCGACGTCGGCAATCCGGACATCTGCCCGGTGGGCGACCTGCACAAGATTTTCAGCTCTGCGGAGACCATGGCCGAGGTTCGCCAGGGCTGCACCACCGCCGGCATCGGATGCATCCAGTGCAAGGGCTGGGTGGCAGACAACATCGTCGCCATGCTGAATCCGATCCAGGAGCGCCGCCGCACGTATGAGAACAATCCCCGGCTTGCCTGGGATATTCTCGAAGCCGGCTCGGCCCGCGCCCGCAAGGCCGCCGATGCAACCCTGGCCGAAGTGCGCGAGGCCATGGGCATGTCGCTCGGCTACGAATATCCGGAGACCAAAGCGCCGGAGACGGTTGCGGAGTAGACAAGATGAGCGAACAGCCAGCGACGAAGAACCCGGAGAACACCGGCGCCAAGCCGGACGCCCGCAAGGCTGCGCCCGATCTCTCACCCCAGCACGCCAACGACGGGCGCGCCGGGGACCCCGCCGCCGATATTTTCCCCTTCTCGGTGAGCGTCGGCAGCGTCTATGACGGGCCGCTCGACCTGCTGCTCGACCTGATTCGCAAGCAGGACATCGACATCTACGACATTCCCATTGCGCAGATCACCGCGCAGTACCTGGCTTACGTCGAGCACATCCGCAACTTCGACATCGATCTGGCGGCAGAGTTCATCTACACCGCTTCCCTGCTCATCCAGATCAAGTCCAAGATGCTGTTGCCCAAGGATCCCAGTGCGCCGCCCGAGGAGCAGGACCCGCGCCTCGAACTGGTCAACCGCCTGCTCGATCACGAGCGTTACAAGCAGGCCGCGCAGATGCTGCTGCAAAAACAGCAGCTCGAAGAAGCGGTGCTCACCAATCCCGCGCTCAAGGAATTTCGCGATGCGGAGGGGACCGAGCCCGAACTCGCCGCCGATGTGATCGACCTGGTGCGAACCTTTCAGCAGATCCTGGACCGGGTCAAGAATCGCCCGACCCTCCAGGTGAATGAAGACGGCGTCAGCGTGGGGCAGATGATCGATTATGTGCGCCGCCGCCTCATGGTCGAGGACCGGCCCATCCGTCTGAAACAGTTGCTGCGCCACCTGCGCTCCCGTCCGGCGCTGATCTGCGCGTTTCTTGCGATTTTGGAGATGATCCGGTTGCAGGCCGTGGTCTGCCGGCAGGATGATGTCTTCGGCGAGGTCGTGCTCAAGAAATCCTCCGGCTTCGATCGCCTGGTGGACGAAGGCGGCAACGCCGTGCGCGACGACTGGCGATAGATTCGGATTTTCAAGATGCAAGTCCCGATTGGTTTGAAGGCCTGAGTTCAAGAGCATGAGTTTGAAAGCAAAAGTCGAGGCCGTGATTTACGCGGCAGAAGAGCCAATCACGCTGGAGCAGCTCTCCGTGCTGCTCAAAGACGCCGTGCTGGCAGAGCTGGCCGCCACGCGCGAAAACGCCGCCATCGAGCAGGCCGACTTCGCCGCAGAGAATGATGACCAGACCGACGAGCAGGCCGGTCATCCATACGCCGCCGATGAACCTTGCGAGTCCCTCGACATGCCGGAGCTTGACTCTTCCGCAGAGGAACTGAGCGGTCTCGAGCCCGGCCCGCTGATGCCGCAATCGGATACGCCTGAAGTTGTGCAAGCAGAGGATGCGCAAGAGGCTGGCGCCTTCGGCGAAGACGATGAGCCGCTGTTCGCAGCCGCTACCCAGGCCGAAGCCGCGCCGGAGGATTCGGCCAGCGTTGCCGCGCCGGAAGTGGTCGCACGCAAGCGCCAGCCCAAAAAATCCGAGCAGGAGATTGCCGACGACAAAGCGGTACGCGCGCGCCTCCGCGACATTCTCGCCGAACTGGTCGCCGACTACGCCAGCGAAGAGCGCGGCATGGAGATCCGCCAGATCGCCGGCGGCTTCCGCATGGCTACCAAGCCGCAGCATCATGACGTGGTCCGCGCCTTTGCCAAGAGCCTCAAGCCGCCCATCCGTCTTTCACTGGCCGCGCTTGAGACGCTCGCCGTCATCGCCTACAAGCAGCCCGTCACGGCTCCGGAGATCGCCGACATCCGCGGCGTCGAATCGGCCAGCGTGCTGGGAACGCTGCTCGACCGCAAGCTGATCACCACGTCCGGACGTAAACAGGTGATCGGCCGCCCCATGCAGTACAAGACCAGCAAGGATTTTCTCCTTCGCTTTGGCCTGAACGATGTGAACGAGCTGCCCAGCATGGAGGAGTTTTCGCAGCTCGCCTCGGACGCAACCATTGAAATCGCTCCCACCGAGGCACAGCAGACGCCTTCTCTCTTCGAGCCCGATTCGCCTGCGGCCGCCGATGCGCACGCAGCCGAAAGCGAAGCGTTACCCGACGCCGGAGATCCGGCAGCAGCAACTCCTGCGATCCTACCGGAATCGGCTCCATCGGAGACCGATCCACCCACAGCCGCGCAAGCTTCCGCCAGCCAAGCTTCCGCCGACCAGCCGCAGCCGGATGCTGAGCCTGGCACCTCGTCCGAAACCGGCAACCCTCTCGACCAGTAGTTTCGGAAATCGCCGCGGGGACGCACGCTGTCTCCGCCATTGCTTACGTGTTACCTTCTTCGATCGCCTGATGGCGAACGGATTCAGCGAAAGGCTGCTCTTACCATGGAAACAAAACCGGAAAGATTACAGAAGATTCTAGCCGCGGCGGGTATCGCCTCGCGGCGCAAGGCCGAAGAGTTGATCGCCGCCGGCGTGGTCTCCGTCAACGGACACACCGTCACCGAGCCCGGCACCAAGGCCGACCCGCGCCTGGACGAGATTCGCGTCGAAGGCAAGTTGCTGCGCGGTCCGGAGCGCCACGTCTATCTGGCGATGTACAAACCCAAGGGGCACATGACCACCGTCAGCGATCCCGAAGGCCGCCCCACGGTGATGGATCTGCTGAAGGGCGTCGAAGAGCGAGTCTTTCCCATCGGACGCTTGGATTACATGAGCGAAGGCCTGTTGCTGCTGACCAACGACGGCGACTTGATGGCGCAGCTTACCCGCGCCGGCGCCCACGTTGCCAAAACCTATATGGTCAAGGTGAGCGGCAAGCCCACCGAGGAGGCCATCGACAAGCTGCGCCAGGGAATCATGCTGCCGCCCGAGCCCGGACTCGCCGGCGCACATGGCAAAAAGCAGCCTGGCGTGGAGCGCCGCTCCTTCGCCGTGCTCACCCAGCCGGCCGCCATTCAGCTCGCAGTGGACCAGGAGAATCCCTGGTTCGAGGTGACCCTCACCGAGGGCCGCAACCGCCAGCTGCGCCGCATGTTCGAGCAGATCGGCCATCACATTGAGAAGATCAAGCGCGTCCGCTACGGCTCGCTCACCCTCGATCTGGAACCCGGCGAGTTCCGCCACCTCACGCCCAAAGAGGTCAACCAGCTCCGCAAATCGCTCGACACGCCCTTCAAGCCCAAGCCCATCAAGGTCAAGCGCAAGGACGAGCGCCCCGAACGCCAGCCCCGCATCGATACCGCCCGCTTCGTAAAAGGCCGTCGCGGCAAGCCCAGTGAGGACGCTCCGGCGGCCGCCCCCGCGCCGATGGTGCGCCGCGCCAGCGCCACCCGCAGTACAGCCGCAGGCCCGGCGTTCAGAGGAGCCGCGCCGCGGCGTCCGTTTGTGGCCCGCGAAGATCGCGGCGAGGCCGGTAGCATCGCTCGTCCTCGCGGCCCGGAGTTTTCGCGCGACGCTCGCCGCGACGACGGCTTCGCAGCCAAGCGCCCCTACCCGCGTAAACCGGCGGCCGGCTTTGACTCCAAACCAGCGGGCAGCTTTGAGGAACGCCCCAAGCGCACCTACACCCGCAAGGCGGAAGGCAGCTTCGACCGCAAGCCCAGTGAACGCAAGCCCTACGACCGCAAGCCTGCCGGCTTTGATCGTAAGCCCGCGGACGGATTCAAGCGGCGCGAAGGCGCGTCCACCGAGCGCGGCCCGGCCAAACGCGAAGGCGGATTCAGCGGCGCTCCTGCGAAGCGCACCGCATCCTCAACCGGAGGCTTCGGGTTCGACCGGTTCACCAAGCCAAAGTTCGTCAAGCCCAGCAAGCACCGCGACCTGGGCAGCGACAAGACCGCCGGCCTCAGCGAAGGCAAGTCTTTCGGCGACCGTCCCTACTCCAAGGAGCGTGCTCCGGCCAGCGGCCGCAGCTTCGCAGGCAAGCCAGGTGGCTTCACCGGAAAACCGGGTGGCTTCACCGGAAAACCAAGCGGCTTCGCCGGAAAACCAGGCGGGTCCACCGCGGGACGCAAATATTCCTCCAGGGGTCCCGGCAAACCTGCAGGTGCTGAAAAACGCTCCGGCAGCGACTTCAAGCGGCCAAGCGATTTCAAGTCCGCCGGCGGCTTCAAGCGCACGGGCGAGTCGCGTCCCAGCAGCCGAGGCCCGGGATTCGGCGCGCGGAGCACCGGCTCGGCTCCACCTCGCAGTGGCGGATTCAAACGCACTGGCGATTTCAAACGGCCGGGCGGAAGCGCCACCCGGCGTCCATCGTCTCCTGCGCGGGGCGGCAGTGGGCCGCGCCCGCCGCGCCGCCGCGATGATAAGTAACCGATGCCGAGTGGCCATGCTGAGCGACCCAAGGCTGAGTGACCCAGGCGGAATGGACTAGAATCAGCGGAAGAGGCAGCTATGGGCAAGTTTGCGGAGTTGGTGCCGGAACGGGTGCGCGCGCTGGCCTCCTACATTCCCGGCAAGCGGATTCAGCAGGACGAGGCTGAATCCGGCGTGAAGATGGTCAAGCTCGGCTCCAATGAAAATCCATTGGGGCCGTCGCCGCTGGCCATCCGCGCCATGGAGGCCGCAGCCAGCTCCGTCCATCTTTACCCCGACAGCGAAATGATGGTGTTGCGTGAGCGGCTCGCCGCTCGGCACGGACTGTTGGCCAACCAGCTGATCGTCACCGCCGGCTCCACCAACCTGTTGGACATCCTCGCCCGAACCTTGCTTGCCCCCGGACTCAACGCCGTTACCAGCGAGCGCTCCTACATCCTTTTCCCCATCGTGACCCGCTCGGCCGGAGCCGAGCTGCGTCAGGTTCCCATGCGCGGCGACGGCTACGATCTGGATGCCATCTGCGACGCCATCGACTCGGAGACGCGCCTGGTCTTCATCGCCAACCCCAACAATCCCACCGGCTCCATCATCCCCGCGCATGAGATGGACCGCTTCCTCGACCATCTGCCGGAAAATGTCGTGGTCGCGCTCGATGAGGCCTACTTCGAATATGCCGAGTGGCTGGCCCGCGAGCGCGGCGTGGAATACTCGCACTCGCTCGACTATGTTCGCCAGGAGCGCAGCGTCGTCGTGCTGCGCAGCTTTTCCAAGGTGTACGGACTGGCCTCGGTTCGTGTCGGCTACGGCGCCGGGCCCGCCGAGTTGATCAACTACCTTGCCCGCATCAAAACCGCATTTATCGTCAACGGCCTGGGTGAAGCCGGAGCCCTGGCCGCGCTGGACGACCGCGAACACTATGAGCGCTCCATGCGCAACAACTCAGCCCAGCTGGCGATTCTCGACCACCAGCTGCGCGAGCTTGGCTACACCCCGGCCGAGAGTTGGGGCAACTTCCTCTACGTCGAAACCGGCGAAGATGCCGCGGCCCTGGCCCGCCGCCTGCAAATGAGAGGCATCATCGTTCGCCCGCTCACCGGAAGCTGGGGCGCACGCACCGCCATCCGCGTCACGGTCGGCGCGCCTGAGGAAAACCGCAAATTCATCGAGGCTCTCAAGCACGTCACCCGCGGCGCCACGGCCGGCTAAAGCGGTTCTCGCATCGCTGTACCCCGATTTCGCTTCCTGCCCCATAGGGTTCATTCCGAGCTCCGCGAGGAATCCCCGCACGGTCGAAATCTACGATGAACCTCCGGATTTTCTTCGGATCGAGCTGCCTCTTGACGGTCTACAGCAGGCGTTCACCCTGCCAGCCAGAGCAGGGGTACCAGGCCCAGTACGGCAAGAGCGGCCAGCAGGACGAGGCTCTGCACGCCGGTTCGGCGGTCGGCCAGCGTGTAGGCGTAAATTCCCTTGACCAGGTTGTTGCTGGAAGCAGCGATCAGGATTGCGGCCGCAGCGGTTGTCAGCGGCGTGAGCGAACCCGCTGTCTGGGTCATCCCCATGAGGAACGGAGTGATGTCGGTCACGCCCATGATGGCGGCAAGAGAATAGACTCCCGCTCGTCCAAGATAAAGAACCGCAACCTGGGTAGCTACCAGCATCCCCAGAAACAACGCTGCGAATAGAAATGCGGCCAACAGCTCAAGAGGGTTTTTGACTTCGAACTTCTGCTCGGCCTTTTGCGCGGCAACGTCGGCCCTGCGGGTCCAAAACCAACCCACGCCGACGGCCGCTCCCGCCAGGACTAGAAAGGGCACGGCCAGGATCGACATCAGTTGCCGGTTAAAAAGCACAAGCAGCACGGCCAGGCGCACGTATGTTACACCGGAGGCGATCAGGATGCCTCCGGCGTAAAGGTGCGGATGCTCTTCATAGACGGCCCGGCGCGCCATGGCAACCGTGGCCACCGTCGAGGAATAAGCGCCGCCGAGCACCGCCGCGAGCACGACTCCGCCGCGCCCCTTGGAAAGTTTTTGCAGAACGTAGCTGCCATAGGAAATCGCGCTGACCGCCACCACGACCAGCCATGTTTTGAAAAAGTTGACGTGGAAGCGGCTGAATTCCTCATGCGGAAGCGCCGGGAGTATGACCCCGGAGAGCAGCAAAAACTTGGCAAAGGTGAGAATTTCTTCCGGAGGAATGCGAGCCGCGAGCTTTTCGAGAGCCACTTTGAGATCGAGCAACAATAGACTGGCAACGCAGAGCGTGGTGGCAATCCAGAGATGTCCGTAGCAGACCAGTGCACCCACCAGAAAGATCGTGAGGCCGGACATCTCCGTGGTGACACCCGCACTGTAATCCCCCGTGCGGCAAAGCTTGTGCCAGTAAGACAGCAGCAGGAATGCGCCGACCACTAGAAAGCCCACAGTCAACGGCAGCAACTGCGCACCGGAGAGAAGAGCAAGGGAATAACCGATCAGGCCAATCAGAGGAAAGGTGCGAACGCCTCCGAATGAATACGAACCGATGGCGACCTTGTGTTCTTCCCGCTCCAACCCAACCAGGAAAGACAAAAACAATACGAGAACAATCTTGAAGGCATCGGGCGGCAGCCCTCGATAAAGTTCCACTAGAGTTGGTCTCCGAACCAACGGCCAGCCCGCGGGGCAGCCGCCAAATGGAAAAGCATAGCCCAGCCGCGTGAAAAATGCGACTGTGACCGTCAACCCGCGATGCCGTTCTTTTAGCCCAGGACGATGGGCAGCATTTCGGCAAGCGTGGCGATCTGGGCGTCCGGCGTCTCCGGGATTCTCTCCGGCGCCTGGCCGAAGCGGTTGCACCACAGAACGCGAAAGCCGAACGCTTTGGCAGAATAAGCGTCCCAGCCATTGGAGGAGACGAAGCAAACGCGCTCGGCTGCCACGCTGAGCCGCTCACAGGCCAGCCCATAGACGGCCGGGTGCGGCTTATAGATCCCGACTTCCTCCACCGACAGCACGGCATCGAGCAGGCCGGCGATGCCCGCGTTGGAGGCCGCCGAAGCGAGCATGGCTGGGCTCCCATTGGAGAGGATGGCGAGCTTCATGCCCGCGGCCTTCAGACGCTGCAAGGTGTCGGGAACTTCCGGGTACACGCTCAGAGCCAGATAAAGGTCCATAAGCCGCGCGCGCAGCGCCGGGTCCGCAAGTTGCAACGAAGCCAGGGCGAAGTCCAGGGCGTCGCCGGTCACCTGCCAAAAGTCCGCGTGGCGCCCGGCCAGGCCGCGCAGCCAGGTGTATTGCAACTGCTTGGCGCGCCATAGCTCGGCGAGTGGCTGCCAGTTTTCTCCCAGCCAGTCCCGGGCGTCGCGGGCCGCACTGTTGACGTCGAACAGCGTGCCATAGGCGTCGAAGACGCAGGCTTGGGTGTGGGGAAGCTTCAGATCCATCCTCGGGTTACTCCCTTCTCAGCGGCCGTCCGCTCCCGGCGGCCTGAGCCCAAAAGTTTAAAGCGCGGCCACGCGCCGCTGCACCAGCAGAAAATAGAGGGCCACCAGGCTCAGCAACACGCCGTTTGCCCCCAACACGACGGGCGCGGTGAAGACCGGAACAAGCCATCCCGACATCAGGTTTCCGAGAGGCATTCCGCCGCGGAAGGCACAGTTGTAAACGCTCATCACGCGTCCCCGCATCTCGTTGTTCGTGGTCAACTGGACCAGCGAATTCATCGTGGCAAAGGCGCCCATCATGCACGCTCCCACCAGCACCAGCATGGCGCAGCTCAGGGGCAACCGCTTCGACACGGAGAACGCTGCGATGGCGGCGCCCAGGCAGAGGATCAGGGTGAGGGCCACCCTCCCTTTGTCTTTGATGTTGCCCTTTCCCGCCACCAGCAGCGAGCCGCAGATCGAGCCGATTCCCATGCAGGAAAGCAGGTTGCCATAGGTTTCCGGTCCGCGATGGAAGATGTCTTTGACGAACACCGGAAAGTAGGTTCGCATGGGCATACTCAAGGCGGTCATGCAGAACGCCAGCACGATCAGCGCCTCCATGGACTCCTGCCGGCGAACAAACTTGATGCCCTGCTTCAGGCTGCCGAACATGGACTCCGTAGAGATGGCGGGAAGAAACCGGGTCGTGATGATCGTAAGGCCAACGATTGGCGCAAGAAAAGACAGCGCATTCAACCCAAAGCACCACTTCTCACCCAGTTTGGCCAACGCCTGGCCGGCCAGCGCGGGACCAATCGTCACCGCCATGTTGAACTGAATCGAATTCAGCGCAATCGCGTTGGGAATGTCCTCCCGCTTCACCAGAGTCGGGATCAGCGCCGAGTAGGCCGGAGATCCAAAGGCCTGGGCCAGACCCGACACGAAGGAGAGACAGAGAATGCACCACACATGAACCAGTCCGGTCGCCACCAGAACCGTCAGGATGATTGCGTCCGCCATCTGAATGTACTGGGAGACCAGGAGAATCTTCCGCCGCTCGACCCGGTCGGCCACCACGCCGCCGATCAGGGAGAAAAGGAAGATGGGAATTCCGCCGAGAAACTGGTCCAGCGCAAGCAAGGTGGCAGAATGGCTCAGCCGATAAATCAGCCAGCCCTGCGCCACAATCTGCATCCAGGTGCCAATGCTGGAGGTGCAGGCACCCAGCCACACAAGACGGAAATCCCGGTAATGAAATGCTTTGAATACCCGGTGAAAGGTTGAGGTGTCCATGGGATCCGGGTGTCTCTGGCGCCCGCCGTCTCTGTTCGCACTGGCGGGGCCCCAACGCTCCTCCCGGCAGGAGGAATGCCGATACTACTCAACCGGCACGGAGTTCACAACCACGCCCAACAAGCATTTCACAGACACCGGCGCACCGTCGAGTTCGGCCGGCTTAAATGTCCAATTTGCCAGGGCGTTCAACACCGCCGGATTGAGGGCGGGATCCGGGCTCTGCATGATCCGCAAACCTTCCCACTTCCCTTTCGTGTTGATGACGCCAAAGACCACAATCGTGCCGCCTCGGCCTCGCCTTGCCGCTTCGGGAGTAAAATGCGGGACGGTTTTTGCGATTGCATACGGTGGCTGCAAAAAGCCGTGCGCCGGTGGCGGATCGGAGGAACGCAAATCCAGCCCATACTGCATCGCCCAGTTTGGACCGTGCAGGCCGGCATCGGCCATGTCAAGGTACACCGTGAAGGAAACACCATCCTTGAAGATGCCGTAGTCCCTGAAGCCGCCGCCGCTGGCGCCGCTGGCCACGATGGTAATTCCGTAATTGGCTTGCGGCTTCGCAGTGGCGGGCTCTCTGCCGCTGGCCCGGCCGCTGCCGCCGCTCCCACCCTGGATCATAATGTCCGGAAAGGGACTGCTTCCGGTGCCCGTGTTGGCAGAGCCGCTGCCGGAGCCGTGCCCTGTACCCGGCGCGGAGCCGTTCCCCGCCGACTCTTTTCCGCCACCTGCATTGCCGTTTCCTGTTCCTGTCCCTGTGCCCGCGCCCGCTCCCGCGCCGGAAAGTGCCGGGGCGCCCGCGCCGCTGCCTGCCTTGTTCCCGCTTCCGGCAAGGGAATTGCCGGAGCCGGTTCCGCTTCCAACCCCTGGCTCACCCTTGGCCGCCGTTCCTCCGCCTGCGCGGCCGGCGGAAGTTGAGCCGTAGGGCGACACGGTGAAGGTTCCCTGCAACTCTCCGGGTGGGATCGCCGCAGGGGTGGCGTTCGGACTGGGAAGCGCGTCGACTACAAGAATGTTGTGCGTTGCGTTCGGCGCTACGGCGGCGGGGACGGGCGGAGCAGCCAGCTTCGGCATTGCCGCCGCGGCGGGAGCCGTGGCAAGCGCGTTCAGCGGAGAATTTTCCGCCGCGGGCAAGGGTAACTTGGGGGCCTCCACCTTCGGCAACTGCTGCGGCAGGCTGAGCGGAGGGGTGATGACGGCCTGCGCCGGGGGTGCCGGGGGCTGCGGTTCCGGCGCGGGCGCCAGCACCGGCTTAACCGGCGCGATGGAGACCATCGGCGGGATCGGCAGAGGAGCCGGCAGCTTGGGCCTCACCAACAGATCGGGTTGGCGGATGGTTTGAATATAGTTGTCTGGATGTGGCGGATTGGAGACGATCGGCTGCAATCCCTCATACACCACTCCCTGGACGGTCTTGGCCTCGGCAGATGTTGCCGTAGCTTTGCTCTGCTTGTGATCGCCTTGCCCGCCGTTGTGCGCCGGGGGCGCCGGACTGCTTGCTCCCGTCGGCTGCAGGTCGGGGAGCAGCAGTGCCTCCTGTTCCCGAATCTGGGTGCGCATCGTCTCCAGATGGACCTCGGACGGCATCCAGTAGCTCCACGGAACCGCCAGGGTGGCCAGTAAAAAGAGCAGGTGAGCCACCATCGAGTAAAACAGCCCGCGAGCCGGCAGCCGCGCGGAGTCCAGACTGGTGCTGAACATCCGGGGCGCACGCCTGACCCCGCCCTTCGGCGGCTCATCGCGACGTTTCGGGGCAGGAACAATGGTTGTGCTCACAATTTGGACACGCTCAGCATGACGTTTTCAAACACCACCAGTTGCAGACTAAGAACGACGACGGTGAGGGGCGATGCCTGCGTCATTGCCGCGAACCATTCCACAATGAGCGCAGTCCCGGTGGAAACGACACGTGAAGCGTAGACGAAGAAATCTCCGCTTCAACTCCACCACGCCAAAGATGACAACAAAAGCCTATCCGGCACAAGCGAAAACTGACCCAACATCCATCTTTCCGCAGAACAGCGTTGCAGCCTGACCTTCTTGCACATCTTCGACCGCGACATTCTATCCCGTCCCGCCGAATTTGCGACTGGCCGTGAAGCCAGGAGTTACTCCCATCTGGTTACTTCTGGTAAAAATGTGCGTTCACACCGCAACCTAAATAGCCTCATGCCCGCTAGACTCATATTAGGCTGCCATATCCAGAACTGCTTCGCTATTGTATTTTAGATGCTGAACCTATTGCGTCCGCTGCTCGGAACAGGCAAAACTATCGTTTGGATGGAGCCGGAGCGGTCCGCAACATCTTGCTATCTTGAGAGAGGGCACTGGAAATGCGACCCGGTGACGGAAGAATGAGTCTTTGGCCGGTGGCAGTGGTCGGGGTTATAGTAGTGCTGGCCGTGGCTTCCATTACCCCGGTTCGCAGGCTGAACCCTGCGCCTCCATCTGATTTTATTGGGCTGCGATCGTCCGCCAATCGTTCGGATGCCGCCTTGGCCGCGGAATATTGGGAATCGGCGGAAAGCGTCATTCAATGGAAATACAGCCGTACTTCCACCCTGCCGGAGCAGGTTCCTGCGGATTTCAAGCTGGCCGATCATAACGGCACAGAGAGCACAGGAGAAGGCCCGGCCGCGCGGGGCGCCTATTGGGCGAAGCTTCGCGAAGAGTGGCTCCGGGCCGACAACTGGCACACCACCTATAGCTTCGATGCGAGTTGGATGGTGCATGACATGGAAGCCCTGTCGCACGCGGTGTCGGACTTTGTGAAAGACCACATGTAGCCGGGGCATTCTCTGCTGCCAGATGCAACCCCGCGCAACGTGGTAACTCCGATAAAGGATCAAGATGGAAACCAACGCCAACGAGTGGAAATCCGGCACTGAAGCGCTCGCCCTATGCATGATTTGCGGCGGCGAATATGAGCCCGGCACACGAGAGTGCCCGGACTGCCATGTAAGCCTTTCGGTGGTGCGCCGCTGCCCGGCTTGCCATCGCATTGTCTCCGCCAAGCATACGAAATGCGTCTACTGCCGCTCGTCATTTACCCAAGACCTGGCACTCGATCCTCTTGCCGATGGGCCGGCCGGCGAAGGCCCCGCGACGCGGGGCAAGGGCGTCCGGCGCTTTCGCGCCGTGGGCGTCAGCATTGGTACCTTTCTCTTTGTGTTCTGCCTGGGATTGGCTTTCCTCCGTCAGGTCAGCCATCCGAGCGTGACGGTTCCCGTCATCGCCAAATCGATCGTTTTGCAGTCCGCTCAACTGCGGCGCACGCCCTCTCCCAGTTCGTCGGTGATTGGGGAAATCGCGCCCGGCACCGCCGTCAACATTACCGGCTTCAAGCAAAGCGATGAAGGCCGCTGGATGGCGGTTGACTGGAATAACACGGTGGTCTATCTGCCGTCAGAAGTTCTGGCTGCCCCCAAGGCCACCGATGCAGACCAGGGCGCGAACGCGCTTAAGTTCTATATGTCGGGAATGGAGACAACCGAATCGGTGGATGAGGCCGTCAAGGCGGTGGATTATTATTCCAAAGCCTATCCCGGCAACGCGCATGGCGAAGAACTGCGGTGGGTACTTGCGGAGCGGGTGCGCGTTCTATCGCAACAATCCGGCCCGGACGCAGCGGCCCTGCGACGCGAGGCAAATCAGCAATTGCAGCAACTCGTGGATTTGAACGGCAAATTCGCCGCAAAGGCCCGGGATGCACTGAAAGGAATTGAAGCCACTCCTTCTGCTTCCGCCCAGGAGCCGCGCACGCGGCGGCATGCGGCCGGCCGCAGCAAGCCCAAAGCAGACGAAATACAGATCATTAGCGGTTCCGGGACGGAAGTGATCACCGCTCCGGCCGCAGCCGCACCGCACTAAACGCTGGCCTTGGCTCGCAAAGCGGTCTCGTTGCGTTTGAGTGTCGAGGAATAAGCGGACATTGCAGGCGCAAAGGATTGCGCGAACGCTGCGCCCGCGCAACCCGGAAGTCAGCTCGGAAAATCCACCTTCAGCTGATCGCCAACCTCCGTACGGGAATCCCGTATGGTTCCAGCCGGAAGTTCCAGAACCCCGAGCGCCTTCCAGTAGACGCGGGTCATGCGAAACGGTGGGATGGCTTCTCGCACGCCAACCACACTGTACTTTTTGTCCACGAAAAGTACATCGATTGGAAAAGCCATCCCAACCGTGTGGATCGCCTGCGAGGGCCAAATCAGCAGCCCGCATCCCTTCGCGAGCGAGCTCCGGCCGAGCAGACCCACCATCCGACGCCGGCTGGTATCGGCCATTTCGATCTGCTCGCCAAGGCAGGAGTCTTTGCTCGTGTTGTAGACACGAAGCATGTCACTGGTATCGGCCAACTTGATCCCTGCTCGCTATCCGCGGGTTGCGCCGCCCTTGCGGCGCTGAACCAGGATGAACAGCACGACGACGAACAAAACTCCACAAATGATTCGAACGATTGAGACGTTATCCATAGATTTCTCTCCTCTTTTAAACTTATTGTCCGAAAGTAGTTATAAAGCTCTTGCTGATGGAAATGACCGCAGGTACCAGCAGTACGATAAACATACTCGGAAAGATGAAAAATACCAACGGAAATACCAGCTTGACGGTGGTCTTGGCCGCCATCTCTTCGGCCTGCTGCCGGCGGCGCGTCCGCAAGGAGTCTGAGAAATAGCCAAGTGACTTCGACAAAGGCGTTCCGAAGCGTTCCGTCTGTACCAGCATGTTGACAAAGGAGCGGAATATCTCCAGACCGGTTCGATTGGCCATGTTGCGCCACGCTTCGATACGCGGCTTGCCCGCCCTCTGCTCCAGCCGGATCAGCATCAACTCGTCGCTCAAGTCCGGATGGCTGAGACGCAACTCCTCGCCGATGCGGATCAGCGCCTGGTCCATGCCCAGGCCGGCTTCCATGCAGATGACGAGTAGATCCAGCGCGTCGGGAAGGGCTAACCGGATTCTCTCCCTCCGCCGGTTTACTGCGCCGGTCAACCAGAAATCAGGTCCCAGAAATCCAACCGCCGCCAGAACCAGGAACCAAATCAACACATTGGGCCCGCGCAGCAAGAAGCCGGCAATCAACCCGGCCAGCACGGGACCCAGCAATTTGAAGGTGTAATACACCTCCACGTACACGGGCTCGCGATATCCCGCGGCGGACAAGCGACGGGCTACCTCGCCATCATCAGCCAGGCCAACCAATCTCCGCAAAGGCTCGAACCAGTGCGTCACCCGAGACGCCATGTCGATGCTACCCGTCGACGCTACCGGGGACGGTACCTCGGCACCACGTTCGGCCGCAATTTCCGTCAGTCTCGCTGCAACCGGAGAGTTTCCGCTCATCAGCAGCAGTAACAGCGCGAGGCTTAGGACGAAGGTTAAAGCAACCACGACAACGATTCCGACCATGACATTACACCTTGATGTCCACGATTTTACGGATCAACCATATGCCGATGACCATCAGGCCAAGTCCCAGCCAGATCGCCTTGCGGCCCATCGGATCGCTGGTCAACGTACGAGCGTAGCTGGGATTGACGAAATTCATCAGCATAAAGACGATGAAGGGAAGCAGGCCAAGAATCCAGCCCGTCAAGCGTCCCTGCGCCGTGTAAATTCTCAACTGGCCCAACAATCGGGAACGCTCGCGGATCACCGTTCCGGCCTTATCGAGAACCTCGGCCAGGTTGCCGCCCGTTTCCTTTTGCACCAGCATGGCCGTAACCAGAAACTGCAGATCCGGCACCGGAACCCGGGTAGCCAGGTTGATCAGGGCTTCGCGAATCGGCAGACCGAAGTTTTGTTCCTCAAATACGCGCCGGAATTCCGCCCCGACCGGATCGGCAATCTCCTTCGCCACCATCTCGATGGCCGCGGTGAGGGCATGGCCCGCGCGCAGTGCACGCGCTAGAAGGTCGATTGCATCGGGCAATATGGATTCAAATTTGCGCAGCCGGGCATTCCGCTTCAGGCGCAAGGAAATGTAGGGAGTGGTTCCGGACGCAAGCCCGAGGGCAAGTCCGAGGGCCACGCTGTGCAGATAGGTCCCGGTCAACACTCCCACCACAAAGGCGATAACCAGCGCCCCGAACAGGACCCGGCCGACTGTCAAAGTGGAATTGGCCTGCTTGATCAGGGTATCCACATCGGCCGCAAGTTTGATCCGGCGCAAGATCGCGTTGATGATCGGGAGGTCGCTATAGACCCCGCGCTTCAAAATAATATCGGGATCGATGACCGGTTCGACACGGGAACCGCGGCTGAATCCGGCAAGGCGATTTCCCAGATCAGTCTCTTCCTTGGTCGGCCTCGTCATGTAAATCACGACGGAAAACGTAACGACCAACAACAGAAGAAACAGCATAATTGCGAGTGCCATTGGAACGCCCCTTCCAGGCCGAAACTACACTTCCACCGTCATGTCGAACAGACTGGGAGAGACCGGGATTCCCGATGCCACGATCTTCTCGGCGAATCTCGGAGTCACTCCGGTCGAGTAGAACCTGCCCAACACGCGGCCGTTAATGCCGACGCCGCGCTTCTCGAAGCGATAAATGTCCTGCATGCTGACGACTTCCTGGTCCATGCCCGTGATTTCCGTCAGGTGCGTCACGCGCCGGGTGCCGTCGCTCATGCGCGAGACTTGAACAATGATGTTGACCGCAGAGGCAATCTGCTGCCGGACAGCTTTTTCCGGCAGATTCAGGTTGGCCATGAGCGCCATGGTTTCCATGCGGGCAATGGCATCGCGCGGGCTGTTGGCGTGAATCGTCGTCAGCGAGCCGTCATGGCCCGTATTCATGGCCTGGAGCATGTCCAGCGCTTCTTCGCCGCGAACTTCGCCGATAATGATCCGGTCCGGACGCATACGAAGACAGTTCGTAACCAACTCCCGCTGATGCACCGCGCCCCGGCCTTCCACATTCGGGGGCCGGCACTCCAGGCGTACCACATGCTCCTGCTTCACCTGTAGTTCCGCCGAGTCCTCCACGGTCACGATTCGTTCCTTCTCCGAGATGAACCGCGAAAGAACATTCAGCAAGGTCGTTTTTCCGGAGCCCGTGCCGCCGGAAATGACGATGTTCAGCCTTGCCTTCACCGCCCCCTGCAGCAAATCCCGCATCTGTGGGGTCAGAGTATGGTTGGTGAGCAAATCCTCAACCTCGAGCGGAATCGTCCCGAAGCGGCGGATGGACAGGATGGGACCGTCCACGGCGAGCGGGGGAATGATCACGTTCACGCGCGATCCGTCAGGCAGTCGGGCGTCCACCATCGGCGAGGACTCATCCACGCGTCGGCCAACCGCGGAGACGATCTTATCGATGATATGCATGAGGTGAACGTCGTCCTTAAAGACAACGTTGGTCTCCTCAAGCAGTCCAGCGCGCTCGATGTATACGCTGGAGTAGGTATTGACCAGGATGTCGCTGATGGTCGGATCCTGCAGCAGCGGCTCCAGAGGGCCCAGGCCAAACACCTCATCGAGCACCTCGCGCGACAACCGCTCGCGTTCGGACGCGCTCAAGGGAATGTTGGAGTGCGCTACCAGGTCTTGGATGACTGCCTGAATCTGGTTGCGGGCATGGTTATCGTCCAGATAATTCAGCTTCTCCAGATCGACACGGCTGAGAAGATCCCGATGAAGAGATGATTTCATCTCCTGATAGGCCTTCGGCTTCAGATCTCGTCTGGCCCACTGATCCGCTTCCAGTGCGGGCGCCTTTCCGGTCATGTCGCGCTCAAATTGTGCCATCGTCCCTCTTCTCAGAAAAGCTTAAAGACCTAGAATGCCGAAGCGCCGCTTGGGTTCCTGCCTGACGCCCACCTGCTCCGGTCTTTCGGCTAGGGTGTCAACCCACTGGCGCAACGCGCTGGCTAGTTCCGTTCTTGTCTTGATCGATATCGGCGTGCCGCTGTTGATTGCGCTGACTACCTCGGTGTAGCTATTGGGAACCAGGAGCGTAATCGGCATGCGGATTGTCTTCTCGATCTGGTCTTCCCGAATCGCCGAGCGCTTGTCGTACCGGTTGATGATGATCCGCGTCTTTTCTTTCGGGCAGTTGAAGCGCTTCAGATGCTCCAGGTAGCGAACCAGATTTCGAACCGACGGCAGTTCCGGAGCGGCGATCACAAATACCGCGTCGGAACGGTCAATCGCGCCCACGTTGTAGGCATTCAATCCCGGCGCACAGTCGATCAGAACCAGATCGTATTCCTCACGGAGAAAGTCGATCGTGGCTTCCACGGCACTCTCCGGAACCTTGCTTCCGGCGCCGAACGTGTCGGGAGCCGGCAGAACATGCAGTCCGGATGAGTGCTTCACCAGGAACCCATCGAGCAGCTCGGAGTCCAGGCGATGAATGTTGTGGACCAGTTCAAAAAAGTGATACTGATGCGGTCCCAGGCTGAGATAAACCGATACATCGCCCAGGTCGGGATGCTGATCGATCAGCAGTGTCTTCAGCCCGCTCTCGGCCGCCATCGCGGCGATGTTGGTGGCCAGCGTCGTGACCCCGGTTCCGCCCTTCACTCCCACGAAGGAGTAGACTTTTCCCCGCTTGACCGGAGCGCTGCGCTCCTTCTTCTTCTGCTCGTGCTTGAGCAGCGATTCGACAACGCGTTCCCGCACCGGAGGCTTCAATAAATACTCCGAACAGCCGGAACGCATCGCATCGATGATGCGCTCCGGGTTCGAGTCTGAGGCCAGAGCAAACACCGCGGCGGAAGGAAGTGCGGTTTTGATCTGTTCGGCGCGGGACGCCGCAACGGCACGATCGTTGTCGAAGTCAATCACGCAGACATCGGGATTCCGCTGCAGGAGGTCCTGCACCAGGGCGGAATCGCTCGTGTCCCATTGATAGAGTTCACTCGTGATTTCAAAACCAGGGAGTGAATCCACAATTTCGCGCAGAGCTGCGGCGGCCCGTTTATCCACCGAAACCGTCACAATGCTGAGCGTGCGGCCAGATGATTTGGGAACTGTAGTGCTCAACTTCTGCCACCTCGCGCTTACTGACTGTTAGTTGTTGTCTGTCCTGGCTGAGTATACCGGCTGCCCAAGGAGGAATCGAAGTGTTTCTCTTCCAAGCTGGGAACCGGAATGGTTGGAGTCGGCGGCCCGGCCATCGACTCGTTTGCGGGATCCACGATGGTTGGCGTTACCATCACCAGAAGATCGGTATTGGTTTTGTTCACTGACCTGGATTTAAACAGCTCCCCGAGTATCGGGATATCGCCGATCCCCGGTACCTTACTAAGCTCGACCGTGGTGCGCCTGTCCAACAGGCCTGCAATGCCAAAGCTCTGGCCGTTTTTCAGCTGGACGTCGGTCTCTGCCCTGCGGGTGGAAAGAGCGGGCACTTCAAAGCCGGAGATCGTCACCGCGTTGGTGAAATCCAGTGTGCTGACCTCGGGAGCGATCTTCAGACGAATCTCGTCGCCCACGACGGTGGCAGTGAATTCCAGCTTCACGCCATACGGTTTGAACACGATGGTCACAGCCGTGCCATTTCCCGTTCCGCCCTGAACCACCGGAAAGGGGAACTCGCCGCCGGCCAGAAACTTGGCCGGTTCGCCGCTGCGGGCCATCAGGTTCGGCTCGGCGAGAATCTGCGCAATGGTTTTCTGTTCAAGGTCCTGAATCATTGCTCCCAGATTCAGGTCGGGCCGGAACAGGAAGATGTTCATCAAGCTGTTCGCATCAAAGCTTCCCTGACTGGAACCACTCAACGTGTTGCCGATGACCCCCGAAAGAGTTCCTCCCTGCAGCGATGGCGGGGAGAACTGGCCGGTCGTGGTCGTCCCGATGGTATTCGCGGCGCCCGTGCTGAGAATATTGATACCAAACTGCTGCAGTTTGGTACGGTCCACTTCAATGAAGCGCACCTTCAGCATGACCTGCTTTTCGCGCCGCACTTGAAGGGTCGTCGAGTCGACAACATTCTTGGAATAGGCGCTGGCGAGCCGCAGTATGTCGTCCTGCACGGCTTTGCTGCTGGCTTTTCCGGTAACAACGACTCTTCCCTCTTCCGGCTCGACTTCCACCGTCTCGTCCGGATACGCCGATCGAATGTCCTGCCTCAGACCGGAAACATCCACATCCGAGTAGACATCCACGATGCGGGCACTGGAGGACTCGTCCCATAAAACGAGGCTGCTGCTGCCCGCGGACTTCGCGGTCACAACCACCTGGGTCGGACTGATGATGGCCGTATCCAGCACGTCCGGACTGCTGACCACGATCCGGCGCAGACGGGATTGAGTATTGAGGATGATCGACCGGCCGACTTGGATATGGACCGATTGCGTCTCCGTTGGCATCGCCGAATGCGCGGCTTGCGCTTCCTGAGCAGGCGCCTCCACCGCAAGTGTGGCGACCGTTTGCGTGTCTGCCTTCTTTTCTGTTGCCGTTTGCGCCACTGCAGAATCCATAGCGACAGCGAACAGTAAAAGAGCAACTGCCGAATTAACCACAGTGTGTAGTGCTCGCATTTCGAGTTTCCCTCTTTGTGGAGCTCGATCTTTACTCAAATTTATCGACGGACCGCTTGCTGCCTGAGATCGTTTCAACCTCGTAGAAAACGACCGGCGGCTTCTCGACTTTCACTACCGGTCTGGCGACCGCAACCCTCTTCTGCACTGGCGCTACGGGCTTCTTCATGCCAGTCATCAAATCCGCCATGTCCACCGGTTTGGTGTCAGGGCTGTTCTGATCGGCACCATTGCGTAATACAAACTGAATCTGCCCCTGCGACGAGGCTAGAACCAATTTCTCGCCGTCCTCCGGCTTGAGCAGCAAGGTCACGACATTGACCGTTTCCGGCTTTCCCGTTGGATCCGGCTCGATCTTCTGCCCGGCAGTCAGCACTTCGACGTTGGCAAGAACGGTCTGCGTTTGCGGGTTCGGAGAATTATCAACCTTGGACGTCACCAGCACATCGACATGCGAGCCTGGATACAGGAACCCGGCCACTCCAATGACATCGCTGGAGCGGACCGACACGGCGCGCATTCCTTCGGGAATCTTCACGGTCAAACCAATCCCCGAGCCGGCCTGGGCAACGTCGTGATCCAGAATCGGCTGATGTTCGTCAATCGGATAGATGACAGACCGGCCGATTACGTCATCGACCTTGGTAAAGGCGCCGCTTACCGCCATATTGGCAGGCCAGTCGACCAGGGCAACACTATCGGCGGTGATCGGCGAGCCAGCCGTCAGGGGCTTGGCAGCCACCACTACCTTCACGGCCTTCTCGTTGTCAGTCCTCTGCATTCGAACACGGGCATAGAAGGCATAGGTCACAACTCCTGCGATAGCCATGGCCAGCACAACCGCCAGTACAATTCGTTTTGGGTTCATATGCCACCTCGGCGATAGAAAGCCACTACTGAATACAAGACTCCCGTCGCGATCGCAACCCCGTAGGGCAGGCGAACCGCTTGCGGATTCGAAAGGTTCAGGGTCGGATGCATTTCAGCGCCCGCTACTGCGTGAAACTTGACCAGATCCTTGACATTGACGAGTACAGCTCGCAGTCTTCCCTGCCACAGGGACAAGACGACGGCAAAGATTCCACCCGCGATGGCGGTGGCGAGAACAATTTGAATGGCGGAGGCCGGCCCAGCCAAACAGCCGATCGCCGTGATCAGTTTGACATCTCCTGCTCCCATGGCGTGAAGCAGAAAAAACACCAGAAACACACCCCCGCCGATGAGACCACCGGCAAGCGCGCTCACCAACCCGTGCCAGCCTTGCAGCAGAGACCTTCCCGCGATGGCCACCAGCATCCCTGAATAGGTAAGCCAGTTCGGGATGCGCCGGGTGGCCACATCCGTAGCGGCGCCTACTCCCGCGACAGCCAACGCACCGGTCATGAATAGAGCATCCGTCGTCATCGGGACTTCCACTCCGTCTCTGTCTGCGATCGAGCTGAAAGATGGAACCTGCGTTCCCCAGCTGCCATGCCGTCCAAAACCAGGTGCCGCTCGAAGCCGCCCGTCGAATCGCCAAGACCGCGTTTGAATCCGGTCGCTCAAAGGTACGCTCCCGGCCAGATTCCCTACACTACTTCGGACTCAAAAGAGGCACCCCCAGGAGAGACTCGGCGTTCTGGCACCGGAATACTCCCCTGGGTCGCGCCACTTCTGAAAGGGCCTTAACTATGCAACAGCGCTGGACATCTTGGTTGCGATGGTGCTGAACGCGACGTTGATGTCGGTGGCCAGGGCGCTAATCGTGGTGACCGCTCCAAGAGCGATCAAGGCCGCAACCAGGGCGTACTCGATCAGATCCTGACCGGACTCGTCGTTGTGCAGGGCTTTCAGGGTGTGCAGGATATTCATTTTCATTTCAAGATCTCCTTAAGGTTGTGTTGTTGACTTCATCCGGCAGCCCTTGGCCGAGCTACCGCGAGTGTTTGAAGGTTGACGAGTCCGCCAAGGAAATCCTGGCAGCCCGGTAAACTCGGGAATTGACTCAATTCCAGCCGGTTACGGAGAACAACATGTTGCATTGGCGGCAAGCATGCCAACGGCAGCGAGCGGGTCGAAAGCATTCAAGGCGCAACCGCGCGCGTGTTCGAACAGACTCCGGCCCCACCTATCACCTGCGGCGACAACCGGCGCTTCCGGAATCCGAACCTGCATGGCTACCCCTCTCGAACGCTCACAAGCCTGATCCAGGAGCTTGCTTAATTCTTTCGATGCAGAGTTCCTGCTGAATGTTGGCTGCTCCTTGGGATAATCGTGGGAAATTTCTGCTCGATCGGGAAATTCCTGCTCGATCGGGAGAGTTCCTGCCGTCACCGCTGCGACCTCGATTATCAGAGTCTTGCCGGGAATCACCAAGGAAGTTTACCCCCACGAGAGCAGAAAGGAAGCACTTTCGGATCAGCTAGATAGCCCCAGAAGTAACCGGAAGGTAACCTCTGCGCGTCCATAGCCGCCGCTAGTGCGTGATTCGAGCAAAAACGATTGCCGTGCCGTCGTCATACTCGGCGCGCCAGTCCCGGCTCTGCTTCAGGACTCCAGCCAGCGGCGAATCTGGAGCAACCAATACCCATTTCACCTGATATTTCTCTAGGGTCTGCTGCCACTGCCAGCCGGCGTTCGCGGTCTTCAGATACTCCTCGATAAAGGCTTCCCCATAGAAATCATGCCGGTCGTCGAAAAAGACCTTGGTTCCTGGATACAGCCGGTAGATCAGATAGCCGCTCCAGCCGTCGGAATTGAAAAGATGGTCGTGAATGCCTTTTTGCGCGATGAATTCGGCGGCCTTCACGGGAAGCATCTTGTCGTTGAAGCGCGCCGAAATCATTTGCGCGGAAAACACGCGGCCCCCGTTCAGAACAATCGCCATGGACACGGCCAGCGCGGCAATTGCCACGACATGGCCGCGAAACTGCTTCTCCATGCCGGCCATGTTCGCGGAGATCTCGTTTACGGTTTCAAACAGGGAGCCCAGCCAGCGCGGACCAGCGCCCGGCTCGGCGCCGCGCGCCACGATGTCGGCCCATAAAGGCGCCATGGCCAGACTCATCAGGATGGCCGACAACGGGATGTTGCGCGCCGCAAACAGGCTGGTATGAATCGCAAACAACAGGAGCAGGACATCCCTGGTGGCCAGCCGCACACGCCCCAGCACAACGCCCAGAAGCGAGAGCAGGATAAACAATTCAAAGTACTTGTACTCGGCCACATGGAAGTTTGGGGACATGAACTCGGCAATCGAGTTCATCAGGAAGCCGCTGGATAAATACTGATAGACGTGTACGTGCAGTTTGTAGCCGAACGGCGTAAGAAAGGTCACTGCCAGGCATGCGCAAAAAACATAGGCAAGCGCGACGATCTTCTGACGGTCCCCTTCGCTGGGTGACATCATGGCGTCCCAGATGTGGGCGCAACCAAACAGAGCGACCAGTACGAGTCCTAAAATGAAGCCGCCATGCACGTTGACCCAGAGCAGCATCAGCGGCGGAAGCCACAGCAACGCCGAACGCTTCCCTTCCTCGAAGCGGTACAGCGCCTCCACCCAGAGCAGCGTGAACAGCCAGCTCAAGACGTGCGGCCTGGCCAGCATGTGGACTTGCGCGGCCGAGGCGGCAAGCAAGGTCAATGCCACGGCAACCACAAAGCTGCCGCTTCGGCGCAGAAGAAACTGAAAGAGAAGTGCAAAGGTTGCGGCAATGATCGCGGCGGTAAACAGCACCACGCCGTTGAGTCCCGCCAGGTGGTGGATGGCGGCGATCACCATGTCATACAGCCACTCCCACGAGTACCACGCCTGTCCCGCCCGGGTGTAGGAAAACAGATCGGTGCGCGGAACGGCATGGGTCGCAAGGATAATTTCACCATTGCGAATGTGCCAGCCTGTATCCGCATCCTCGAGCAGGGCAGAGTTCGCCGGGCCGAAGACAAGAATGCCCAGCAGCACGAGGAAGAACACATCCGTGAACGACGGAAGCACCCAGCGCGTCCATGCCGCCTTGGGTTTTTCCGCGACGCGCAGTGCGGGCTCGGACGCCGTTTCGCGAGACACAATCACAGTCTGAACCTCTTCCTGCATGGGGATGGCTGACCATCGACTTGTAGCAGATCACGAACGGCGCTTCAAGATCAATCCGCAATCTCCAGGCTGGCTCCCCGCCCTGTTTCCCGTTATGCTGAGTGCCATGAGTCATGCCGCCGGCCCGGTGCCTGCAACTTGTACGGCCAAATCGACGGGACAATCGCCGGCCGCCGGGCACAGCCGCACCGAATTCTTCCTTGCGCTGGCGATCTTCTGCGCGGCCTGCCTGTACCTGTGGCCGTTGCGCGATTTCGTAGGCTTCAATGCCAACGAGGGCATCACCCTGGCCGGCGCGGAACGAATTCTGCAAGGGCAGGTACCGTACCGTGACTTTTTTACCTTCGTCACGCCCGGGTCCCCCTACCTGATGGCGCTGTGGTTCAAGCTTTTTGGCTCGTCCTTTGTGGTCGCACGCAGCGTCCTGCTGGTCTATGCCGGCCTGTTCGCCGTGATCACCTATCGGCTCGCCCTCCGCATGGGAAGCCGTTCCGCCGCGTCGTTTGCCGCGGCGCTACTCACCTTCGGCTGCATCCCGTTCGACCTGATGGCGCTGCACAACTGGGACAGCACGCTGTTTGCCCTGCTGGCCATCTACTGCGCCCAATCCTGTTCGGAGAAACCCAGCTACACGTTCTCGTTCTTTCTGGGGTGCAGCACGGCGCTCACCTGTTTGACCGAACAATCCAAAGGCGCGGGGCTGCTGTTGGGTCTGGGCATGGCGGCCGTGGCTCTCAGGCTGTCGCGCCGCGACCTTGGTTCGGACTCGATGGGTCCGGGCTCCCATGGTTCGGGCTCCAAGGGAAAACTTTGGCCGGGCGTTGCGGGCTTTGCAATTCCCGTGGCGATCACCTTCGCATATTTCGCCTGGCAGCATGCGACCAGGGTGATGCTGGAGGACTGTCTCTGGCCGCTGCGGCACTATTCGGCAGTCAATCACTCGATTTACGGAGCGCTTCCGGTTACGGGCGGATTAACCGAACTGTTTGGCTCCGCTTCCTGGGGAGTGCGGGCGATGATCCTTGCCTTGCTTGCGCCGACGCTGCTGGTCTCCGCGTTTGCCCTGCTGGTCATTGCCGCCACTTTTTATGCCATTGCAATCCGCTGGAGCGGCGCCCGGTCGCCAGCCGTGGATGCGCGTGTGCTCGGCGGCTGCATCTTTCTGGGGATCTTTCTTTCGATCCTCTCGACCAGCCACGCCGATTTGAACCACATCCTTTATATGACTCCGCTCTACCTCTACCTTGTGCCGTCGATCTTGGAGATCCACTACAAGGGAACCCGCCTATTCCGCCAGACCAGGCCGGTGGTTGCCGCGTTACTCCTGGTTTCATTTGCAGGATTCGGCCTGATTACGGTTCTGAAGGCGGCGAAGCCAACCGCGAAAATGCAAACGCGGCGGGGAATGGTCCGTCTGGCTTACCCCGACGAGGTGCTTCCCTATGTTCAAAAATATGTTCCCCAGGACCAGCACCTCTACATTCATCCCTATCAGGCGTTCTATACCTACATGACCGCGACGATCAATCCGACCCGCATACTCTTTCTCCAACCGGGATTGAACCCGCCCAGCCAATACGAAGCGACGCTTGCGGATCTCGCCGCCGACCGCACCCCGTTCGTGCTGTTGAACACGAATTTCGCCGACAATATCCCCGCCGTCTGGCCTTCCACTCCCGCCGAGGCTCTGGCTCGCGATCCGATCGAGGACTACCTGCTCAAGCACTACCGCACGTGCCGGGTCCTGAACCCGACTCCGCAGCAGACCTGGAGGTTCTTTTTCATGGTCAGAGCGGATCTGGCGTGCCCCGAGCATCCGTGACTCGAGCATCCGTGACTCGAACCTCCGGCTGAGCGGCCCTCAGGAAGTTGGCGGGCGCTCCAGCAGCACGCTGGTTTTGTCGCTGTATCGCACGGCCCAGGCCGGATCGCGCTTCAAGATCTGCACCAGCAGACTGTCAGCCGGCATCAACACATACTCCACGCGATACTTGTCGAGCACCGCCTGGGGGCTCTCCCCGCCGATGGCCGCCAGATAATCCTTGAACACGCCGTTGGAGGCATAGGGATCTCCCCGGCCGTCGATGAAGACCTTGAGTTCCGGCATGTGCCAGATCAGGTATCCGCCCCAGACCCACTCATGAAAGACCCTCCCATGGATTTCGTGCGCCTTCATGTAGGCGACCGCACCGTCGGGATACTGAACCGGATCTTGGAACTTTGCATGGCGGGGCACGCTGACGAGAAACAGGCAGAACAAAATGGCAAGAGCCGCCGCATTCGGCGAAGGCCGGTCATCGCTCCGATCGTAGGGAGTCATCAATTTAACCCGCTTGGCGAAGACGGGTGGAAGCAGAATCCCCGCGAGAAACAGAAAGCGGGAATAGGTCAGGCCGTAGTAGAGGGCCACGACGGTAAATCCAACTTCCTCCAGCCGCCAGCGCTCACGCGAGAAGACCGCGACCAGCAGAACTCCCAGGATCAGGACCATCGCGACCTTTCCCCAGGGAGTATGAAAGTCAACGGACATGAACTCCTGAATGTTCCCGATCCCCGAACTGGAGGCAAACAAGGTGCGGAATGGATAGACGACCAGGCGCGCGCCGAAAGGATTGATAAACACCGCGAGCACCGAGGCCCCGGCCGAAATCAGGAGCTGCCGTAGTTGCGTCGCGGACCAGCGTGTCGCATCGGCGTGTCCCCAGCTCCCTTCCACCATCCCGGAGGCGATGAAGATGCCGAACAGCACCATGCCCATCGGCCACGAACCGTGCGTATTCACCCACAGGCAGAAGAGCGGGGGAACCAGCCAGAGCCATTTCCAGCCACCGCGCCTCACCGCCTCCAAAATCAGCAGCAGAATCACCAGGTAAAGCCAGCCGAACAAAAGGGTCCGCGCGCCGATGGAAATCGCAGCCAGCATCGCTCCACCCACCGCAAAGACAAACGAGTTCTTCACGTCCCGCGAGGCCAGATAGCTCAGACGAAAGATGCCCAACACAATCGCGGTACAGAGCAGGAACACCAGCCAGAACACCGCGGAAAGTCCGGCCCACTTGTACGCCGCATAGTAGGCCAGCTCCCCCAGCCATTCGAAGGGCATCACGGCCGCTCCCGGCGCGGTGTAGGAATAGCTGTCCACGACGGCAAGATGGCCGCTCGCCAGCAGAGACTGTGCGTTACGCAGATGCCACCACAGATCGGGATCGGCAATGTCACGCCTTGCAAATAGAAAGACCAGATAGGCGAGCGAGGTCGCTAGAACGACCGGAAACGAGAAGATTCTCCCCCACACGCGGGAGGATGACGTGGCTGCCACGTGGGAACCGGCTACCACATGGGACGCCGCATCTGGCTGGGACAAGGTATTTTTCTCGCTGGATTCCAGTGGAGTGTTTTCCTGTGTGTTTGCAAGTTGAGAGCAGCTCACTATTACCATGACGGTTCGGCGCGGTGCAACAGGATATTTCCCAGCGCCGCGGCGGCTTTGCTCTTGCAGATTCCTATCCCATGCGCAGAGCGTGAAGGCCTATCAGACACGGCTCGGCCCCTGATCTTTTGTTGGATTGACGCCCGGCCGAATGCCCGGCTCTGTTCAGCGCTGCGCACTTGCGGTGACGATTCAACGTTTCTTGCATTTACAATCACTTAGAAGGCGCGGATGGCCCGGTCAATCGTCGTGAGCTACTGGAGGCATGTCTCAGTCCCGCCTGAATGGGGCTGCCGAGGCGGCGAACCGGTTGACGCGCATGGGCTAACTCGGATATAAATAGTCCACTATGATGATGTGCCGCCAGGCCGGTCGAATGATGTGCTGCAGCTGTTGTCGCGGCATGAACCAATCTGGCGCACGGGGGATCGTGGAATAGCACTCATCAAACCAAGATCTAGACTTATCAACCCACCCGCCTTCCATTTTCAGGCTGGTGGGTTTTGCGTTTGGGAGGAAGAATGCCGGAGCAATTGAAGGAAACCAGGGCTCAGCGCGCGGAGCGGCTGAAGCGCGAGAAGAATCCGTGGGAGTGTCTCGACGAAATTCGCCAGTTCGCCCGCGGTGGACACGGCACCATCCCTAACGAGTGGCTCGGCACCTACTTTAAGTGGTGGGGAGTGTACACCCAGGGCGATGGCGCCGGCGTGACCGGCGGCAAGGGCGGCGAAGGACTGGTGGCGCCGTTCCTCATGGTGCGCATTCGAATCCCCAACGGCCTGCTGCTGAGCCATCAGCTTCGGACCATTGCCGACGTTGCCACCAAGTACGCCCGCGGTTTGATCGACATCACGGTTCGCCAGAACATCCAGCTCCACTGGGTGCGCATTGAGGATCTTCCCGAGTTGCTGGAGCGTTTATGGCGGGCCGGTTTGACCACGACCGGCGCGTGCGGCGATGTCACCCGAGTCGTCACCGGCTGTCCGTTGGCGGGAGCCGATGCCGACGAGGCCTTTGACCCCTCGCCCATTGCGGTGCAACTGGACCATTACTTCGCCGGGAACAACGATCTGTTTAACCTGCCGCGCAAGTTCAAGATCTCGGTCAACAGTTGCAAAGCCTGGTGCTCGTATCCGGAGATTAACGATATTGGACTGACCGGCCTGCTGCGCCAGCGCAACGGGTATGAGGAGCGCGGCTTTTCCCTTCGCGTGGGCGGCGGGCTTTCCAATTCGCCGCACCTTGCCCAGCGGCTGGACGCCTTTGTTGGCTGGAATCAGGTGCTTCCGGTGGCCCGGTCGATTGCCGAGATTTTCCGAGATGCCGACGTGCTGCGCCAGAGCCGCGAGCAGGCAAGGTTGAAGTTCCTGTTTTTGAAACATGGGTGGAATGCCGAAACGTTTCTCGACGAGATTCACCGGCGGCTCGGATTCCAACTCGACAAAGCCGAGGAAGAGACCCTGCCCTCGGATCTCTATCGCGATCACACCGGGGTTCACCCCCAGAAACAGCCGGGATACTTCTATGTCGGCGTCTCGGTGCTGCGCGGCCGGCTCAACAGCGAGCAACTGCATGCGGTAGCCGAGCTCTCCGACCGCTTCGCCGGCGGAGAAGTGCGCACCACCGTGATGCAAAACCTGCTGATCGTCAACGTCCGCCAGCAGAACACGGAGCCATTGCGCCGCGAGATCGAAAACCTCGGCCTGCACGTCGAGGCATCGCCTTTCTGGAGAGGAACGGTTGCCTGCACCGGAACCGAGTTCTGCAAGCTGGCGATTACCGAGACCAAAGGCTTTGCGCGATGGGTGGTCGAGGAGCTCGACGCGCGAGTGCCGGGATTCGACCAGCAGATCAAGCTCAATATCACCGGCTGCCCGAACAGCTGCGGCCAACATTGGATCGCCGATCTGGGGCTTGAGGGCAAGAAGATCAAAGTCGATGGAAAGTTCGCCGATGCCTATTACTTCTGCGTCGGCGGCTCGGTGGGCCAGGTGCAGTCCATCGCACGTCCGGTGGGATATCGCTGCCTGGCCTCCGAGGTTCCGGAATCGATCGAGCGGCTGCTGGCCCGCTACGCGGAACTCCGCGAGCGCGGCGAGAGCCTGCAGCAGTTTCTCGCACGCAACTCCAACGACGCGATCCGGGGCTTTCTGGCCGGCGGCGTCGCTGAAGTTGCGCAGCGCGATGTCCCGGTGGCAGCGGCACCGCACGGAGTGGATGGCTAAATGGCGGCGCTTTTCCCCATGTTTTTGAAGCTCGATGCCTGCCGGTGTGTCGTGGTGGGCGCGGGCGTCATCGCCTCACAGAAGCTCGAAAGTTTGCTGGTCTCCGGCGCCGAGGTGCAAGTTGTGGCGCAGGAGGCAAGCGAATCGATTCAGGAACTGGCGCGCATCGGCCGCATCGCATGGACGCCGGCGGAGTTCCGGCCCGAGCATCTGGAGGGCGCAAAACTGGTGATTGCGGCAACCGGAGATCCGGCGGTCAACGAGCAGGTATACCGGGCCGCGCGGCAACGCGGGGTGCTTTGCAACTCGGTGGACGAGCCGGAGCGTTGCGACTTTTTTTACCCGGCGGTGCTCCGGCGCGGCGATCTGCAAATTGCAATCTCCACGGCGGGCAAAAGCCCGGCATTGGCGCAGAGGATTCGCCGGGATTTGGAAGAGCAATTTGATTCCAGCTACGGCAGCTGGCTGCAGTGGCTGGGCACCGTTCGCCAGCTCTTCTTTCAGCGCCACGTGGAACCGGAGCTGCGCAAGCGGGCTCTGCATCGCATGGCGGACCGCGCGGTGTTTGAGCGCTTCAAATCCTTCCGCGAACGGAAGATTCGGGGAGAACAACATGGGTAAGGTGTATCTGGTCGGCGCGGGGCCCGGAGATCCGGAGTTGTTGACGCTGCGCGCCGCGCGCCTGCTGCAGCAGGCCGGCATCGTCCTGCATGATGCCCTGGTCAGCCCGGAGATCCTGGCGCTGATCGGCTCCGCCAAAGTCATCGACATTGGCAAGCGCTGCGGCACCAAGCTGCTGACGCAGGAGGAGATCAATTCGCTTCTGGTGGCCTATGCCGCGGAGTATCCGGTCGTGGTCCGGCTCAAGAGCGGAGACCCGTCGATTTTTGGCCGCGCGGGAGAAGAGATCGAGGCGCTGCTGCGGGCCGGCATATCGTTTGAAATCGTGCCGGGGGTGACTTCCGCGATTGCCGCTGCCGCAGCGGCAGGCCTCTCGCTTACGGATCGCCGCTTTGCCGCAAGCGTAGTCTTCGCAACCGCGCACCGCGGAAACCACGCGGAGGCAGTTGCCTGGGACAAACTGGTCACCTCGCATTCCACCCTCGCCATCTACATGCCGGGGAGCGATTACAAACTGCTCGCCAGCCGGCTTTGCGACGCGGGGCTGGATGCACAAACGCCGTGCGCGGCGATCTCCCACGCCGGACGCGCGACCCAGCAGGTGCAATGTTGCAATCTATCCTCCCTGGGAGGGATGGAATCGCTTCCTGCGCCAACTCTGCTGATCGTAGGCGAGTGCGCAAGGCCGCTGCACGATTCGCAGCATTCCATCCAGTGCGGCCTGGCCGCGAGTGATTCAGAGCTTCGCGACGGGGCTGGCCCCGCGAACTAGAGCCAATCGAGTTCGATGGACCCTTCGATTCGGCATTGGGGAAAAGAATAAGGATGAAAGTCAAAGCGCTCCGGTACATCGTTCTCGCACTTGGCGTGGTGGCTATGATTGGCGCCGCGTCGGGGCAACAGCGCATCACGCTGCTGAATGCGTCCTACGATCCTACCCGCGAGCTTTATCAGGACTACAATGCCGCGTTCGCTCGCTACTGGAAGGCAAAGACCGGCCAGGATGTCACGGTCAATCAATCGCATGCCGGATCGGGAAGACAGGCGCGGGCCGTCATCGACGGGCTGCCCGCCGACGTGGTAACGCTGGCCCTGGCCTATGACATCGACGCCATCAGCGCCAACGGCGGCCGGGTTGCACCGAACTGGCAGTCGCGGCTGCCCGATAACAGCACTCCGTACACCTCCACCATCGTGTTCCTGGTGCGCAAGGGAAACCCCAAGCACATCAAGGACTGGAACGACCTCGTCCGGCCCGGTGTTTCCGTCATTACGGCGAATCCCAAGACCGGAGGCGGAGCGCGCTGGAATTATCTGGCGGCCTGGGGCTATGCGCTGCACCAGAACAACAACGACCAATCCAAGGCGCGCCAGTTCGTGGCGCAGCTGTACAAAAACGTCCCGGTACTGGACTCCGGAGCCCGCGGTTCGACCACGACGTTTGCGCAGCGGGGCATCGGCGACGTGCTGATTGCCTGGGAGAACGAAGCATTTCTCGCGGTGAAGGAGTTGGGCGGAGACAAGCTGGAGATCGTCGTACCTTCCTACAGCATCCTGGCCGAGCCTCCGGTCGCGGTGGTGGATAAAGTGGTGAACAAGCGTGGCACCGCCGCGGTAGCCCAGGCATACCTCGAATACTTGTACTCCGATACGGGGCAGGAGATTGCAGCCCGCAACTACTACCGTCCGCGCTCGGAAGCGATAGCCCGAAAGTATGCCGCACAGTTTCCAAAGTTGACTCTGTTTACCATCCATGACGTCTTCGGCAGCTGGCAGAACGCGCAGAAAACACACTTCGCCGATGGCGGAATCTTCGACCAGATTTATGGGAATTAAGAGCTGACCATGGGAGCTTCGTCCACCATACCCGCGCGCGAACCAGCCGGCATCACCCCCGGTCCGTCCCGTGCGGAAAAAAGTCGGGGCTTTCGCTTCAGGAAGCCCGGGATCCTTCCCGGCTTCGGGATTTCGCTGGGCTTTGCCGTGACCTATCTGAGCCTGGTCGTGCTGATCCCGCTGAGCGCAATTTTTTTGAAGACGGCGACCATGCACTGGGCGCGATTCGTTTCCACGGTGACCTCGCCACGCGTCATGGCCTCCTACCGGCTGACCTTCGGAGCGTCCTTCCTTGGCGCCGCCATCGACGCTGTCTTCGGGTTCATTGTCGCCTGGGTATTGGCGCGTTACAGTTTTCCCGGCAAACGCATCGCCGACGCCATGGTGGATCTTCCGTTCGCCTTGCCGACCGCGGTTGCGGGCATCTCGCTGACCTCGCTGTACGCGCCTAACGGCTGGCTCGGCCGATACCTGGTGCCGCTCGGACTCAACGTTGTGTTTACCCGCCTGGGGGTCATCGTAGCGCTCACGTTCGTAGGGCTTCCGTTTGTTGTCCGCAGCGTGCAGCCGGTCATCCAGGAACTGGGCAGCGATGTGGAAGAAGCCTCCGCCAGCCTGGGCGCCAATGCATGGCAGACCTTCAGCCGCGTCATCTTCCCGACGGTCGTTCCCGCCCTGCTCACCGGCTTTACGCTGGCCTTCGCGCGAGGCCTCGGCGAATACGGCTCCGTCATCTTCATCTCCGGCAACATGCCCATGCACACCGAGATCACTTCCCTGCTCATCGTCAGCAAGCTTGAGCAATACGACTACGCAGGGGCAACCGCCATCGCCTCCGTGATGCTGCTGACCTCGTTCGCGCTGCTGCTGGTGATCAACGGCCTGCAGGCCCGCACGCGCAAATTCGAGGAGAAATCATGAGCACTTCTCCTAAATCGACTCTGGGCCGGAGCGGCGAGTCTGCCATCGTCCGTTGGACGTTGATTTGCGTTGCGCTCCTGTTCCTTACGATTTTCCTGGTGCTGCCGCTGGCCAGTGTTTTTGCCGAGGCGTTCGCCAACGGGTGGCGGACCTATGTTGCCTCGGTTCGCGATCCGGATGCGGCGGACGCGATCCGCCTGACCCTGCTGGCTTCCGGCATTGCGGTGTCGTTGAATCTGCTCTTCGGGCTGATGGCGGCATGGGCAATCTCGCGCTTTTCTTTCCGGGGCAAGAACCTGCTGATCAGCCTGATCGATCTTCCGCTGGCGGTTTCTCCCGTGGTCTCCGGGTTGATCTTCGTACTTCTGTTCGGGCTGCACGGATGGTTCGGAGGCTGGCTGGACGATCACAACATCCACATTCTGTTCGCGGTTCCCGGCGTTGTGCTGGCCACCGTATTCGTCACGTTTCCATTTGTCGCGCGCGAACTGATCCCCTTCATGCAGGCGCAGGGCAGCGAGGAGGAAGAAGCCGCCCTGGTGCTGGGAGCCAGCGCGTGGAAGACCTTCTACTCCATCACGCTGCCCAATATCCGCTGGAGCTTGCTCTACGGCATCATTCTTTGCAGCGCACGCGCCATGGGCGAGTTTGGAGCGGTTTCCGTGGTCTCCGGACACATACGCGGGGAGACCAACACGCTCCCTCTGCAAGTCGAGATCCTCTACAATGAATATAACTTTGCAGCCGCGTTCTCCGTGGCTTCACTGCTGAGCCTGGTTGCCGTGGCGACGCTGGCAGTGAAGAAAATTATCGAGGATCGGGCGGGTATTCGCGGAGGACAGTTTTGAGCATCGAAGTTCGTAATATCCGCAAACAGTTCGGCAACTTTGTCGCCGTGGATGACGTGAACCTGCACGTCGCCTCGGGCGAGTTGGTTGCCCTGCTCGGCCCGTCCGGTTCGGGCAAAACCACCTTGCTGCGCATGATCGCCGGCCTGGAATATCCAGACAGCGGGACCATCCTGCTCAACCAGGAGGACGCCACCAACCACGATCCCGCACGGCGCCGCGTGGGATTTGTCTTCCAGCACTATGCGCTGTTCCGCCACATGACCATCTTTGAAAACGTCGCGTTCGGACTGCGGGTTCAGCCGCGCAAGTCTCGCCTGTCCAAGGGCGAGATCCGCGACCGGGTGCTGCACCTGCTGGAACTGGTGCAACTGGAAAGACTGGCAGGCCATTATCCGAGCCAGCTCTCCGGCGGACAAAGACAGCGCGTCGCATTGGCCCGCGCCCTGGCGGTCGAACCCAAGCTGCTGCTTCTGGATGAGCCTTTCGGCGCGCTCGATGCCAAGGTTCGCAAGGAACTGCGCCGCTGGCTCCGCCGCCTGCATGACGAAATCCACATTGCCAGCGTCTTCGTAACGCACGATCAGGAAGAGGCCCTGGAAGTCGCCGACCGCGTGGCCGTGATGAACCAGGGACGACTGGAACAGGTCGGCACGCCGCAGGAGGTTTACGACAATCCCGCCAGCGCGTTCGTCTATAACTTCCTGGGAAATGTGAACCTGTTTCACGGACGCATCGATAGCGGACGCGCCCACATTGGCGAACTGGACTTGGCGTTGCCGGAGAACGCGTCCGGCGGAGATGGCCCGGCTCTGGGCTATGCCCGGCCTTACGAAATGATCGTAACGCGAGAGCCCAGCGATGCCTCCGCCATTCGCGCCGACCTGCGTCACATCTTTGGAGTCGGGCCCAACGTAAAGCTCGAACTCCAGCGTTGCGACACGGGGACTCTGCTGGAGGCAGAGCTGGGACGCGAACAGTTCAACGAACTCGACCTGAAGCTGGGCGATGTCGTGTATGTCACGCCGCGGAATTTGCGGGTCTTCGCCGAAGATTATTCCATCTGATCCACACCGCCAGGTTGCCGTTTCCTGGGCCGTGTCGATCGAAAGAGTTTAAGGAGTCTAGTAGTGAGTGATTTCAAGCTGTTCACGCATAGTGCAGAAGAAGCCGTGCAGCAATCGTTGGAGAAGTTCGGTCCGGCGCGCATCGCGCTGGCCTCCAGCTTCGGGGCCGAAGATCAGGTCTTGACCGACATGCTGGTGAAGATCGACTCCGCGGCCAGGATCTTTACGCTCGATACCGGCAGAGTGTTTCAGGAGACCTATGACACGATGCAGAGGTCGGTTGAACACTACCGTATCGCGTATGAGGTCTGCGCTCCGGAGGCCGCCGATATCGCCGCGCTGATCGCCAAAGACGGTCCCAATCTTTTTTACTCCAGCGTGGAGAACCGCAAGGCCTGCTGCAATGTCCGGAAGATGAAGCCGCTGCGCAAGGTGCTCGGAACCGTCGATGCCTGGATCTGCGGTCTGCGCCGCGACCAGGGCGTAACCCGCACCGAGGTAGAACTGGTGAGTTGGGACGCCGAATTCGGCATCTACAAGATCTGCCCGCTCTTTGACTGGAGCGAGCAGCAGGTGTGGGATTACATCAAGAAACACAATGTCCCCTACAACGCCCTGCACGACCAGGGCTTCCCGAGCATCGGCTGTGCGCCCTGCACCCGCGCGGTTCGTCCCGGCGAAGATATTCGCGGCGGCCGCTGGTGGTGGGAGTCGCCCGAACACAAAGAGTGCGGACTGCACCGCTCGCCGGCGCACCGCAACCTCCAACCCAGCGAGCCGACAGGCTTGCCGGGGACCCCGCAGAAGGAGAATGCCTGAACATGGATCACCTGGATAAACTCGAAGCGAAAGGCGTTTACATTCTCCGCGAGGCTTATCGCGAGTTCAAGAACCTTTGCATGCTCTGGTCGATTGGCAAAGACAGTACGGTTCTGGTGTGGCTGGCGCGCAAGGCTTTCTTCGGCCACGTGCCGCTGCCGCTGGTGCACATCGATACGCATTTCAAAATTCCCGAGATGATCGAGTATCGCGACCGGCTGGCGCTCGACTGGAACCTGAACATGGTCTACGGCGAAAACCGCGAAGCGCTCAATGCCAAACAGACATTCCCCGACGGCAACGTGGACCGCCTCAGCTGCTGCAAAAACCTGAAGTCAGACGCGCTGAAGCACACGCTCTCCGGCGACTGGCCGCGTTATCGCATGGACCACACGCTGCGGCACTACGTGCTCGACGAGAACAAAGAGCCGTACACGGGCGTGATTGTGGGCGTGCGCGCCGACGAGGAAGGCAGCCGGTCGAAGGAACGCTACTTCTCTCCGCGCGATAAATACAACGAGTGGAATGTGGGCGATCAACCTCCCGAGTTGTGGAACCAGTTCAAAACCGACTTCGCGCCCGGTACGCATGTGCGCATCCACCCGCTGCTGGACTGGACGGAACTCAATATCTGGGAATACATCCAGCGCGAAAACATTCCCGTGGTCCCGCTCTATTTCGATCAGGGAACCGGAAAGCGCTATCGCTCGCTGGGCTGCTGGCCCTGCACCAATCCCGTCGACTCCGCCTCGCGGAACGTACCGGAAATTATCGAGGAACTCCGCAGCGGAAAATTTGCAAACATCGCCGAACGTTCCGGACGCGCCCAGGACAAAGACGACGGCGGCGGCCTTGAAACCTTGCGCAGAGACGGGTACATGTGATGATGACGAATTCGAAAATTGACAACCTGCCTGAAGAAACATCGCCGTCTGTTCCGCCCCAGCGCGAGCAGATGAACATCGTCGTGGTCGGCCATGTCGATCACGGCAAGAGCACCGTCATCGGCCGCCTGATGGCCGATACTCATTCCCTGCCTGAAGGCAAACTGGAACAGGTCAAGGCGGCGTGCCGCAAAAGCGCGCGCCCCTTCGAGTATGCGTTCCTGCTGGACGCGCTCAAGGACGAACAGGCCCAGGGCATCACCATCGATACAGCGCGATGTTTTTTTAAGACCGCCAAGCGCGACTACATCATCATCGACGCGCCCGGCCACGTCGAGTTCCTCAAGAACATGGTTTCCGGCGCGGCCCGTGCCGAGGCCGCACTACTGGTGATCGACGCTCACGAAGGAATTCAGGAAAACTCGCGGCGTCACGGCTACATGCTCGGAATGCTGGGAATCCTGCAGGTGGTCGTGCTGGTGAACAAGATGGACCTGGTCAACCATGACCTGGCCGTCTTTAACCGTATTCGCGATGAGTATACGGCGTTCCTGAAGGAGGTGGGAATCACTCCCATCGACTTCGTCCCCATCAGCGCGCGCGACGGAGACAACATCGCGGAGCGAGCCGCCTGGTCTCCCGGGGTGCGAACCGTCCTCGAGCACATCGACGCGTTCGTGAAGCAGAGCGAGCGCGGAAAGCAGCCGTTCCGCTTTCCCGTGCAGGACGTTTACAAGTTCACGGCCAACAACGATGACCGCCGCATCTTCGCCGGTACCATCGAGACAGGCTCGATCCACACCGGCGATGAAGTGGTGTTTCTTCCCTCGCAAAAGCGATCGAAAATCGCTTCCGTCGAGATGTTCAACGTCCCGCCAAAAGACCGGGCTCATGCCGGCGAAGCAACTGGTTTCACGCTCACCGATGAACTCTACGTGCGGCCCGGCGAGATCATGTGCAAGATCGGAGACAAGCTGGCCCTAACGAGTTCGCGCTTCCGCGCCAACGTCTTCTGGATGGGCAAGGCTCCGCTGGTGAAGAACAAGAAGTACAAGTTGAAACTCGCCACCTTGCGCGCCCCGGTTCGTCTGGTTGAGATCGTCAACGTGCTGGACGCATCGGATCTGTCTTCCGAACTCGGCAAGCAGCAGGTGGAGCGGCACGAGGTTGCCGACTGCATCTTCGAGACCACCAAGCCGATCGTCTTCGATCTCACCGCCGATATCGAAGGCACCGGGCGTTTCGTTCTGGTGGATAACTACGAAATCGCGGGCGGCGGAATCGTCACCGGCGATGCGGCGGCCTCCACCTCCATTCTGCAGGAGCACATCCGCCAGCGCGAGGCAGGTTGGGAGCACAGCGCCATCCCCGACGCGACCCGTGCCAGCCGCTACGGTCACCGCTCAAAGTTCGTGGTGGTCACCGGCGCATCCGAAGCCGCCAACAAGGCGATTGCGCAAGCGCTCGAAAAACGCCTCTTCGATCAGTCCTGCGTAGCCTATTACCTGGGCATCGCAAACATCGACCGCGGCCTGGACAGCGACGTTCTCGATGCGTTCGATCAGCGGGAAGAACGCGTGCGGCGCCTCGGCGAGGTGGCCCGCATACTGACCGACAGCGGACAAATCTTCATCACCACCATCACTGATGTCGACGTGCACGATATCGAGCGGCTCAAAGCGCTGAATGCTCCGAACGAAATCCTGGTCGTCGTGGTGGGCGGTGCGAACTATCAGGACGTACAGGCCCAGGTTCAAATCCCGGACGCGGAGGATCTGACGTCGGCCATCGAGCGCGTGTGCGCCTACCTTCGAGAGCAGGAGATCATCACCGATTATTCCATCTGACCGTCTCCGGAAATAGCCGGCTGGACGACCGTAACTCTTCTGCATCCGCGCACGGCGTTGCAGAGGTAAACCGCATCCGCCGAAACCAGGTCCTGCAGCTGAAGCATTCGTTCGGCCGCAGGACCGGTTTCGAGCAGTTGCCGCCGGTAAATTCCCGGCAGCAGCCCGCAACTCACCGGAGGCGTGAACCAGTGGCCGTCTTTTTCGATAAAGACGTTACTGATTGCGCCCTCGGTCACCTCGCCGCGTTCATTGAGAAACAGCACCTCGTCGTAGCCCTGCCGGCGCGCCTGCGCGTATTCCTGGTTGTACAGTTGGCGTCGCGTTGTTTTGTGCCGCAAAAAACGGTCTCCGGAAAATACTCTGCGGCTTGAGAGGATGACTTTTCCCCCGCCGGCCTCTTGCTCCACCGGAGCGTGCGAAATAGCGATTGCGCCGGAGCGCTCCAGCAGAACGCGAACCTTGATCCGCACTCCGCGTGGAAGCCGCTTGCGCTCATCGTCCAGCGCCAGCAGCATGGCGTTGCGATCGAAGTCGAATCCAAAGTACAGCGCCGAAGATTCCATCCTCTCCAGATGCAACGGCAGGAAACTGTAACCATCGTTCCACAGGATGCTCTCCAGCAGTTGGAAAGGCTCGTCGCGACGGGTCAGGAATTCGGATTTCAGCAGGCACTCGCGATACTCATCCTCGGCCCGCGAATCGATGACGATGCCGCTCCCCACGCCCATCTCCCCGTGGTTGCCCTCCAGCACTACGGTGCGGATGGGCACGTTGAAAACCGCCTCGCCCGCGGGAGAGAAAAAACCGATCGCGCCGGTGTAAACGCCGCGCGGCCCGCGCTCCAGCTGCCGGATGATTTCCATGGTCCGATGCTTGGGCGCACCGGTTACGGAGCCGCATGGAAAGAGGCTTCCGAAGATATCGGAGTAGCGCACCCCGGCCCGGAGCGTGCCAGATACCTCCGACACCATCTGAAAGAGCGTCTCGTATTTCTCCACGGCGAACAGCCGCTCCACCTGCACGCTTCCGTACTCGCAGATGCGTCCCAGATCGTTGCGCATCAGGTCCACGATCATCACGTTCTCACTGCGGTTCTTACTGTCGTTCCGCAGCCACTCCGCAACAGCTTCGTCTTCGGCATTGTCTGCGCCGCGCCGCGCCGTCCCCTTCATGGGACGCGTTACAATCCGGCGGCCCTTCACCCGGAAAAACAGCTCCGGCGAAAACGACAGGATGCGCCAATTTTCTCCATGAATGAACGCGCTGTACGGCACCGGCTGGCTTTCGGAGAGTGCCGCAAACATGGCGTCCGGAGAGCCGGAAAAATCAAAGTGCAACCTGTCGGTGAAGTTTGCCTGATAGGTTTCGCCCGCGCGGATGTACTCCTGAATCGCCGCGATCTTTTCGGCGTAGCTCTCCGCGGTGATGCCAAGGCGCGGAGAGCGGATCTCAAAGCTCTCCGCCGGCTGAGCGTTTTCCGGGGTGAGTTCGTCCGGCGTCCGGCCCTCAAACTTACCCGTACGATGGTCGAAAACGAAAACCTCGGGATAGACGCCGAACCAGGCAACCGGCGTGTTGCTGTCCCGCAGCTCAGATCGGCCGATTTCCTCCAGGCTCTCTCCGCACTCGTAGGTGAAAAATCCGGCGACGTAGGCCCCCTCTGCCAATGCCTGCTCGATCTCGTCGAACAGGGCACTGCCCGCCGCCAGCGTCCGTGCCGGGCGCAGGAAGAGGTAGCTGCGATCGTTCTCGGCGTCAAAGCGTGAGGTCTGCAGGAGCACGCTGCCCGGGATGGACGCCGCCAGCGCGCAAACTCTTGCCGGAAGCCGCACGTAGTTTTTCAATCCGTTATCCTGCCCCAAGCCAAGAATCAACGCTCCTAAAAGTATATCCACCAAGGCAACTCCGGTTTCTCCGGGGCCCGCGAATTTCCCCTTGACCGTCACATTCTGTTATCTTCAATTTTTCGAATTGGCGGTGCCAAATGAAGAAACTATTAGCCCTCAATCGCAGCGAAATCGCCATCCGCATCCTCCGTGCCGCCAACGAACTTGGCCTGTGCACGGTCGCCATCTATTCGCAGGAAGACCGCCTCGCGCTGCACCGCTTCAAGGCCGACGAAGCCTACCTGATCGGCCAGGGCAAGGGGCCGGTGGAAGCCTACCTGGACGTGGAAGGCATCGTCTCGCTCGCACGGGAAAAAGGCGTCGATGCGATCCATCCCGGCTATGGATTCCTCTCCGAGAATCCGGCGCTGCCTCGTGCCTGCGAACGCGCGGGAATCACCTTTATCGGTCCCAGTGCGGATTTGCTCGACCTGCTTGGCGATAAGACCGCGGCGCGCCGTCTGGCTCAGCGCGCAGGCATTCCCGTGGTACCCGGCACCGAAGAAGCGGTGGCCGACCCAAAACACGCGGAAAAGATTGCCGCGGGAATTGGCTTTCCGCTCATCATTAAAGCGGCCTTCGGCGGCGGCGGACGCGGCATGCGTGTAGTCGAAAAGCCTGCTGATTTCGCGGGCAAGCTGGAGGAAGCGCGCCGCGAAGCGGCTGCCGCCTTCGGCAACGACGCGGTGTTTATGGAGCGCTTTGTGCGCCGCGCCCGCCACATCGAAGTCCAGATTTTAGGCGACCGGCACGGTCACATTCTGCACCTCTACGAACGCGACTGCTCGGTGCAGCGCCGCCATCAGAAGGTAGTCGAGGTCGCGCCCGCAGTTTCGCTCGATCCTGCCATTCGCAAGCAGTTGGCCGACGCCGCCGTAAAACTGGCCAGCACCGCCGGCTACTACAACGCCGGAACGGTCGAATTCCTCGTCGATGCCGATTCCGGCGAGTGGTATTTCATCGAGGTCAATCCGCGCATCCAGGTGGAGCACACGGTCACCGAGATGGTGACCGGCATCGATCTGGTGCGCGCCCAGATCCAGGTTGCGCAGGGCCGCTCCCTGCACGACGCTGAGATGCGGCTGCCCACGCAGGAGAAGATTCCGCTCTACGGTTACGCGATGCAATGCCGCATCACCACGGAAGACCCGGGCAACAACTTCGTTCCGGATTACGGCAAGCTCTCCACCTACCGTTCGCCGGCGGGATTCGGAATCCGTCTGGATGGCGGTTCGGCCTACGGCGGCGCGGTCATCACGCCGTACTACGACTCCCTGCTGGTCAAGGTCACCGCCTGGGGCAGCGACTTCCAGCAAGCCTGCCAGCGCATGGACCGCAGCCTGCGCGAGTTTCGCGTGCGCGGCGTCCGCACCAACATTCCTTTTCTGGAGAACGTCGTCCGCAGTGCGGAGTTCCAGTCCGGACGGGTTACCACCCGTTGGATCGAGGAGACGCCTGCCCTCTTCCGCTTTGCTCCCAAGCGCGACCGCGCCACCCACCTGCTTGCCTATCTCGGCGAGGTGATCGTCAACGGCAATCCCGCGGTGGCCGGCAAGCCGAAGCCCAAGCGGATGGATGCAGCCCCGATTCCGCCGCGCATCTCAACTGCACCGCCCGATGGCACGCGCCAGCTTTTGCAGCGCCTCGGCCCGCAAGGCCTGGCCGAGTGGGCGAGTTCGCAGAAACGCCTGCTGCTCACCGATACAACGTTCCGCGATGCCCATCAGTCGCTGCTCGCCACCCGCGTCCGCACCTATGACATGATGGCGATCGCCAACTTTGTCTCCCATCGCATGCACGATCTGTTCAGCCTGGAGATGTGGGGCGGCGCCACCTTCGACGTCTCCATGCGCTTTCTGCACGAGGCACCGTTTGCGCGCCTGCGGCAACTTCGCGAGGCCATTCCCAACATCTGTTTTCAGATGCTGCTGCGCGCCTCCAACGCCGTCGGCTACACCGCCTATCCCGACAACGTGGTCGCGGAGTTCATTCAGGAATCGGCGGCGCAGGGCATGGACATCTTCCGCATCTTCGACTCGCTGAACTGGCTGCCCAACATGAAGTCCTCGATGGAAGCCGTACGCAAAACCAACTCCATCTGCGAGGCCGCCATCTGCTACACCGGAGACATTCTCGACCCGAAGCGCGATAAGTATTCGCTCGACTACTACGTGCGCATGGCCAAGGAGCTGGAGCGCATGGGCGCGCACATCCTGGCCATCAAGGACATGGCAGGACTCTGCCGGCCGTATGCAGCCGAGAAGCTGGTGAAGGCGCTTCGCCAGGAGATCGGCATCCCGATTCATTTTCACACGCACGACACCAGCGGCCTGAACGCGGCCTCCATTCTCAAAGCTGCCGAGGCCGGCGTACACATCGCCGACGGTGCGATGGCTTCCATGAGCGGACAGACCAGCCAGCCCAACCTGAACTCCGTGGTCGCCACGCTGGCGCACACCAAGCGCGATACCGGACTCGACCTCGACGCGCTGAACCAGTGTGCCGATTACTGGGAGGTGGTGCGCGAATACTATCTTCCCTTCGACACCAGTCCCAAGGCCGGCACCGCCGAGGTATATCTCCACGAGATGCCCGGCGGCCAATACACCAACCTCAAAGAACAAGCCGAGTCCATGGGGCTGGGTCCGCGCTGGCATGAGATTGCGCGCACCTATGCGGAGGTCAACATGGCCTTCGGCGACATCGTTAAAGTCACGCCCTCCAGCAAAGTCGTGGGCGACATGGCCATCTTTCTGGTGAACCACGACATGACGATCGAGCAGTTCAGCGGTCTGACGCCCGACCACAATCTCACGCTCCCGGAATCGGTCATCGACATGTTCATGGGGTCGCTGGGCGAGCCCGAAGGCGGATGGCCGAAGAAGTTGCAGAAGATTATCCTGCGCGGAGCCAAGCCACAGCGCGGACGCCCCGGCGCGCAGCTTCCGAAAGTCGATCTGACCGAGAGCGCACTGGAACTCGAGAAGAAGATCGGGCGCGAGCCTACCCGCGACGAGGTGCTCAGCTACCTCATGTATCCGGATGTCTTCGTGAAGTTCGCCCACAATCAAAAAACCTGGGGAGACATCTCCGTGCTGCCGACGCCGCAGTTCTACTACGGAATGGAGCGCGCCTCGGAAGCGAGCGTGGAACTGGAACCGGGAAAGTCGCTGATCATTAAATTCCTCACCGCAGGCGAGCCGCACCCCGACGGCACCCGCACCTTGTTCTTCGAACTCAACGGCCAGCCCCGCGAGATCGTCATCCGCGACCGCAAGCTGGATGCCAAGGCGCCGGTCCGTCCCAAAGCCGACCCAGCCCGTCCGGGAGAGATCGGTGCGCCCATCCCCGGGGTCGTCTCCTCCGTGGCCGTCCAGCTCAACCAGAAAATTGAAAAGGGAGCGCGCCTGCTGGTGATGGAGGCCATGAAGATGCAGAGCACCGTCTACTCGCCCGTGGGTGGAACGGTAAAACAAATGCTGGTGAAGGCCGGGCAGCATGTCGAATCCAAAGACCTTCTGCTCGTCATCGAATAGCCGCGAGAAGCGCAGCCGCGGGTGACTCGGCAGGTGCCCCACATCTGCCATCTTTTGGCAGATGTGGGATCGGCGAGCAGAGAGCGGCGCTTACGGCTTCTCGGGCCAGGCGTGCCTTGGATAGCGGCGCATCAGTTCGCGGCGCACCTGTGGATACAGCCGCTCCCAGAATCCTGCCAAGTCTGCCGTGGTCTGCACTGCCCGCTGATTCGGCGCGAGCAGATGAACCACCACAGGCGTGCGCTCCGGCCCAATCCGAGGCGTCTCGCGCATGCCGAAAAAATCCTGCAGGCGGGATGCGATCCAGGGCGGCTTGCCCGCCTCGTAGTGAACCTTGGTCTGCCGGCCGTTCTGCAGGCGAAGGCGCGCCGGTGCGATCTCATTCAGCCGCCGCGCATCCATCTTCTGTTCGAGCACGGCGGCCAGATTCGTTGCCGCACCTTTCAACTCGGCAAAGCTGCGCAGCCCGTAACACAACTCGCGCAGAACCGGAGCAATGTCAGGCGGTGCAAAGCCCGCAAACTCGATGCGTCCCATGAGTTCCGCCAGCGCGTCCGGATCGGCAAAGCGCTCGATCCCCGCCTCCATCGCTTTTTGCGCCAGCAACTCCGCGGCGGCTTCCGCGTCGGGCACCGCACCCCGCGATTCCTGAATCACCAGCTCGTCGTAGAGCAGCGCGCTCACCGCATCCACCCGCTCGGCCGTGCGGTTCCACACCACGCTCGCCTGCTCCCGCACGCGCTCCGGAAACAGATCGATCAGCCACTCCGGCTCAATGCGCGCCGTCATGCGAATCAGCGGCAGCGGTTTGTCCTTGCGGTCCTCGGCATCCACGGCGACCATGAACTCATAGCGCGGCGCTTCGCCCGCCACCTCCGCCGACGTGCCTGCCGAGAGCAGCACCTGGTTGCCCGCGCGCCGCCGCGCCACGCGGTCCGGAAATCCCGCCAGCACCGACATCAGCAGCGCGTCGTCATCATGATGCTTCTGTTTGGGAGGACGCGCGATTCTGCGTAGCTGCTCGACGTGCTGCTGCAGGCGATAGTCGCGGTCCATCTCCATGGCGGCCAGCAATTCGTTTTTCTCCACCTGCACGCCCGAGCCCAGCAGCGCCGCCGCCACGCAGCCGTCCTCACCCACGCCGCGCTCGATGGCCTCCACCAGAATCCGCGACAGGCGGGGCGGCAGCGGATAGCGCGCCAACCGCTGCGCCATACCTCCTACCGTGCTCCGCTCGGCGCTCGGTCTCACACCCAGGCGGTCGAGCAGCATTTCCGCCCGCTCCACGGCTGCCGCGGGCGGAGCATCCAGCCAATCCACGTCAGCAACGCTTGCAATCCGCATTGCTCGCAGATCGAGGCAAAGCTGCGAGAGGTCGCTGCGCAGGATCTCCGGCGCATCCTGCTCCGGACGGCGCAGGTAGTCCTCCTGCGAGTAGAGCCGCAGCACGCGGCCGGGACCGGTGCGTCCGGCGCGGCCGGCTCTCTGCTTGGCTGCGGCCTTGCTCACCCGGCCCACATGCAGCGTCGGCAAGCCGCTCCACGGAGAATACGCCGCAACCCGCGCCAGCCCGCTGTCGATAACCGCGGTCACGCCCTCCACCGTCACCGAGCTCTCCGCGACATTGGTGGCCATTATCAGTTTTTGCTGCGCCGCCGGCGAAAGCGCGCGATCCTGTTCTTTCGGTGAAAGACTCCCATACAGCGGCAGCACCAGTAAATTGGCGCGGCGCGCCACGGCCTCGCATTCGCGCATCGCGCGGCGGATCTCCGCCGCTCCAGGCAGGAAGACCAGCACATCGCCGGAGTGCCGCTGGTCGATCAGCAGCTCCACGGCTTCTTTCACCTGAACTTCGAGTGGCTTGGCCGAGTACGGCAGATGCTGGATCGAAAGCTCGAAGAGCCTTCCAGTGGATCGCACGATGGGACAGCGGCTGGGGCCGCCACGTTCCAGATAACGCGCAATCGGATCGGCATCGAGAGTTGCCGACATGACCACGATTCGCAGCTCGGGACGCGTTTGCTGCAGGCGCTTCAGCAATGCCAGCGCGAGGTCGCTTTCCAAATGGCGCTCATGGAACTCATCGAGCACCACGGCGCCGACTCCCTTTAACGATGGATCGGAGAGCATGCGCCGGGTGAGCACGCCCTCGGTCACAAAACGCAGCCGCGTGCGAGGCCCCACCGCTTCTTCAAAACGCACCTGGTAGCCAACCGTCTCGCCGGGCTCCTCACCCAGTTCCCACGCCACCCGCCGCGCCGCCAGGCGTGCGGCAATGCGGCGCGGCTCCAGCACCACCACTTCGCCGGAGACAAGACCAAGCAGGGCCGGGGGCACGCGGGTCGTCTTCCCTGCGCCCGGAGGAGCTTCAATCACGAGGCTGGGATGCCGGTTCAGGGAATCGACGATCTCCGGCAGAATGGCATCCACCGGGAGAGCAGTTTTGCGGCTCAGCGAACTCAGGCCCGCCCCGCGAACTCCCGCGTCTCGGTGGATACCTTGACCTTTTCACCTTGTTTGATGAAGAGCGGAACGCGGATTTCGATCCCTGTCTCCAGTGTGGCGGGCTTGGTCACACTGCCGCCGCCGGTGTCGCCGCGAACGCCGGGCTCGGTGTAGGTAACTTCCAATTCCACATGGGTCGGCAGCTGCAGTCCAATGGGATTGCCGTTGTACTTATGCAAGTCGAGCATTGCGCCCTCGACCAGAAAGTCCAACGCGTCCCCGATCATGTCGGCGGAGAGGGTCAGCGTCTCGAAGGTCTCCTGGTCGAGGAAATGGGAACCGTCTCCGTCGCTATACAGGAACGATGCCTGAACCATCTGCAGGTCCGGCTCCTTGAACTTGTCGCTGGCCTTGAATGTCTTGTCAAAGACCGCGCGGGTGAGCAGGTTGCGCATCTTCAGGCGGACCAGGGTCTGGCCGCCCCGCGCGGTGGGAGTATTCACTTCCGCATCCAGGCAATGGAAGGGAGTGCCGTCCAATTCGATAAACATCTTGCGCTTTACGTCGATGGCGTCGATCAGTGCGGCCATGATTTTCTAAACCTCAGGGACAGGCTCGGAAGCGGGCACTTGCGCCGGAGTCCGCTCCGGCTGCCCTCTTCGGCCAATGGTGTCCTGTTTAGAATAACAGGTAGGCACGGCCGGCTCTGCTCGCAACTATGCTCGCAACAAGGCGCGTCCCAGCGATGGCCCAGCTTGATTTTCCGCAAGGAAAATAAAAATGGCCAGCGATCGTTTCCGACCGCCAGCCACGGGCCACAAACCGCTGCCCTCTACTTATGTGACTGCGCTGCCTTGGCGGGGCCGGGACCGGCTTCGGCGCTGTGACACTCGGCGCAGAAATTCTCCATTTTGGACCCGCCCGAGGTATCCACGCGAAGATATTTGTAATTGGTATTGGAGGGGTGCGGATCATGGCAGCCCACGCACTCCAGTTTGTTGTCGCGGAGCGCATCGGCCGGAACCGAGGCCCTCTTGGGATTTGGCACGACGCCATAGGGGTGGCTGTGGCTCGCCGAAACCGGAGCGATGCCCATTCCGCCCTCGGCCTCGGTCGCATGGCAGCCAAGACACAGCGCCGTGGTGCCGCTGAACGGCTGTTTGGTCGCCGGGTTGATGGCTTTCTTGTTGGGGTCGACGGCAAAGATCAGTTCCCCGGTTTTGGCATTATGAATTCCATGGCAACCCGTGCACGAGAGCGAATCGTGCGGACCGGCGCCCAACATGACTACGGGCAGAGCAAGTACAACGACGAGGATCGTCGAGAACCGCAAGGAGGTCATCCTAATTCCCCATTGAAAAAGTTTTTTGTTCGCACAGCCTTACCCAAACCGGTACGGACGCGAAAGTCCAGGTCGACCCATCGCAGGCCGGTTCGGTCTTATCCATCTGGAATCTACCTTTCAGCGCTGATTCGAGGCAATTTTACTAAGCTCCAACGGTTTTGCAAGATCAAAAAGGTCGTGGTCTGCTTGGCGGTTCAACGGCGTCCAGATAGACGCTGTGCGGTACGCCGTCGGCGCAAACCGCAATACTGACGCAGATCGGCGCCGCCCATCCAACGGCGAGCGTCGCCGGCATGACCGGAATACCTGCGCATGAGTAGTCACAAAGGATGCGCTGCTCCCTTCACGGCTTCCGTGCGGTAGCGAACCAGTTCCGCAGATCGCCGGCCAATGACTCGGGCAATCGATCGACGGCTGCCTCCCAGTGCATCCGTTCCATATACATGGAATCGCTGCGATAGAAGGGCACCATCGCCGTGCGAGTCATGACGGCGAGATGCACGCGATCGCTGCGGCTACCGCTCAGCGCTCCCGAATACAACACAAGATTGAAGCTGTTGTAATGAATGGACTCATACCAGCCCAGAACAAGGCTCACACCTTCGGCAATCGAACGGATGTCGGCACTCGTGAGATCGAGCAACGTCTCCCGGTCCATCGCCACCGCACGCACTTCGTTGAATCCCAGCGGAGCGAATGCGGTGAACCAGGCGGTACTTCCCAACTCGGCGATGAAGCGCGCTCCAGTTCTTTTTTCGGTCTCGACCAGTTCGCACCAGTAACAGCCATGATGTTGTAACTGGTACCGCTCCGCCTCCCGTTGCCGCATACGCATCCGGGTCGTCGGGTACGGGTCCATGAAAATCTGGCTGTGCGGATGCGGAAGCGAACCCCCGGATGGATACAGATAATTGATGTTGTAGGCGCAGTGCTCGGCCTTGGAATCGAACGCGTAGACCGCGCGGATATAGCGAAGTGCCGCCGCCAGGTTGCTGGCGATCAGCTCCGGCGTAAAATCCTGCAGGCTCAACCAGTGGCGCGGCGAAAACACGGCCACGGCGGCGTACTGCGAGTACGGCACAAGATTGGGAAACACCAGCGTGTCGCCCAACCGAATCCGGCCTTCAGCGCAGATCTCCGGACGAATTCTTGGCGTCACGCGCTCGATGCGCTCGGGACAAAAAGGACATGCGGGATCAGGCTGGCGAAATTTCTCCAGCGCGGCCGCGTCGGCAGTTTGCAGCTTCACGCCTTCGGCGATTCGGGATGAGGTGCCGAGGAGCGGGTCAAACCGAACTTCGCAGTTCCGCTCCATCCAATCGGTGCCGTCAGGCGAGCGAAAGCGTGCCCGCAAACATTCTTTTCGAAACTCCAGCGACATCCGTTCTCCCCGGCTCCAGAGGCGTCATTATGTACGCTTGGCGTACCCCACGATAAGGGAAAATAACGTTTTTTCTGAAAACGGGCGGGGCAGAAGTGCCGAAAATATGGCACCCTTGGATTTGGCTGGAATTGAACTCGTTGAAGCTAAAGGAAAAGTGGCGTTGGTTTCGACACTTTGTAGATGAAATTGGCGTCCCCGGCGGGATTCGAACCCGCGTTATCGCCGTGAAAGGGCCTTTTATGGCCTTTTGGATGGATTCGCATGAGTTGTGCAACACTTGCCTATCTCCTCTATCTGCGCATGTTTACAGGGTATTTTTGCTTGCCTCTGTTTGCACTCGTTTTTACCCAAGTATCAGCCCTATCGTCACCACAGCGTCACCAGAATTTTCGGCAGTTCAATAGCTTTGCATTCTCCGCAGTGCAGGAGGATCATTCCTCGAAGGGCTGAACAGTGAATCAGCATCGCACTATCGAGGTTCTCCTTACGGTGGCCGTTGCCGTCTTCCTGCTGGTCGCGGCATGGGCAAAGCATCCCTATGGCTTCTACATGGTCCTGCGGACGGCTGCAACGGTGGGCGGGGTTTATTGGGCGGTCAGGGTGTACCAAGCAGGGCTACGGGGCTGGATGTGGGCTTTCCTGGCTGTCGCGCTTCTGCTAAACCCGATCTTGCCGGTTCGGATGCACCGGCAGGACTGGCAGCCAATAGACCTAACCCTCGGCCTGTTGCTGCTCGTCTGGTCTGGCTTTTGGGCCTTCCGCAAGCCACGCAGTCTGTGACGTGCGTTTAGGCAGGAGACTGGCAGCAAGTGCGGTTTTTTCCTGCGAGGAGACCCGAAATCGAAAGCTCAAGAACAGGCCCAAAAGGGTTGTAACCTAGAACCCTGAAACGCCGAGCGCAAATAGCCTTCCTGCACCCTAAACGTTTCACTTGCCTGCTCATGAAGTTGCACCACTCAACCCACTGACTTCGCTACAAGCCCTATAATCTGCACAATCCTTCCCGGCTTCGTTGCAGCGAGGAACCCCCAATCGTTTCACTTCCTGCTGGGTAAACTGCAACCGATCCGCGCCGACGGCCTGAACTGAGCGGAGAGTGGGACTCCGCGCGGTGGACGATTGCCGTGGATGCCAAACCCAAACGAGCGCACACTGATGGCTAGATTGTCATTACTGAGGTGCAAAACAATGGGGATGATTGCTCGCATGGCCTTTTTCTGGGTGTGCGAAGTTTGCAAGGAAGAATGGTACGTTGCTAGGGAGACCGGCCCGCGCCAGTGCCCGTCTTGCAAGAGCAGGCGCTGGAATGATGGCGAAGTGGCGCTGGCCGACCTGTACGCCAAGTCTCTGCGCATCGTGCACCTAAACCCCTTCCGGAAGCCTCTCAGCGTGAAGCGGAAAGCGTCTAACTTGGCAAGAAAGGCCCCTAGAGCTACGGCATCACCCGAGGTCCGAGCCCGCATGGTGACGCCCGTCCCGGTCATTCCCCGACCGCTGCCGATCCGCAGACTCATGAATAAAGGGGGGTAGGGTACGCCCGCCGCCGCCCCACCCGACTCCGCCAGAAATTTCCATTTCTTATCTGTTTTTTGCGATGTTGGCAGTTTTCAGAACTTCCAACAAATTTTGGAGTGCAATGTAAGCAGAGCGTGAGCTGTTCACTATTTTGGTTCTGGACTGCTTCTGGCGGACGCGACCTATCCAGCCTGGGATACACTTCTGCGGAAATTCCGAGGAAGCCAAAGTCATGCGTTCACCTGCCAGCCGCCTTTTTCGCCGCATCAGTTCCCGCCGCGCCGCCTTCCCGCTAGTCTTGCTGGCCTCGTTGTCATGGGGCAGCGCCGCCTTCTGCGGCGAAATTCATGCTGCGGCTAAGAGTGGCGACTTGGCCAAGGTCACCGCGCTACTAAAGCGGAATCCTGCTCTGGCCAACAGCCTCGACAAGGATCGGGATCGGCCTCTGCATGTTGCGGCGCTTAAAGGTCACACGGATGTAGTGGAGTTTTTGATTGCCCACGGAGCCGAAGTCAACGCCAAGGACAGGTGGGGCTATACGGCGCTGCACCCCGCAACGGATCGGGGGGATAGGGACATAGTAAAGCTGCTTCTAGACCACGGGGCCGAAGTCAATGCCAAGGATATAGACGGCTACACCCCTTTGCAGAATGCGGCGTGGGGCGGGCATCGAGACGTGGTGGAGTTATTACTGGCTCATGGGGCTGAGGTCAATGTCAAAGATAGGTCGGGCTCTAGTCCCCTGTGGGTCGCGGCGTTAAAAGGTCACAGAGATGTTGTGGATTTGCTAATTATCAACAAGGCGGATGTTAACGCAAAAGACAATGTAGGCGGTGAGACGCCTTTGTGGGCGGCTTCGATAACCGGACACAGGGACACGGTTCAGGTATTGCTCGACCATGGGGCCGCAGTCAATGCCCGATCCAAGAACGGCGAGACGCCGTTGACCGCTGCTATTTCCGAGCACCACAGAGACGTGGCGGAACTCCTGCGCCAGCACGGCGGCCATACATAAAATTTGGTCCCCGTTTCGGTCGCAAGGAAATAGGTGTCAATGTTGACGGTTTTCTGAGTCCAAAATTGGACTGAAAGCGGCCAAGTCAAACGCCTCGGAAAAGTTCAGAAACGGATATTTCAAAGCTGGAGGCAAGCATTTCAAGGACTCGCAAACCGGGTTCCCTGCGGCCATTCTCCAATTCGGAAATGTGAGCCCGGCCAATCCCTGAAATTTCAGCAAGATACGACTGATTCCAGCCTCGGTCATTTCTGAGCTTTCGCAAGCGCCGCCCCAAGCGGACGCATATATCGTTTGCCACTCTTCAAGAGTCAGCATAGAATCTTGCCCGAATGTTGTGCATGCACAACATTACTCAAGAGGGTAGGAGTCCCCTCACCGCAGGGATTTTCAAAATCGCTTTCCGGAAGAGGGGAAAACAGATGAAAGCAGCAGCCGCAGTAATCCTGTTAAGCATGGCAGCATACGGATACTGCCCGGTGCCGTACAGCATGTCAGATGAGGCTCAGGCACGCTATTACGACTGCCTTGACCGAGAACGCCGGGAGGCGCAACAATCGGCCCGAGAGGAAGAAGAGCAGCGGAAAGAGCAGCAGGAGCGGCAACGGGAGCAGCAGGAGCGCCAGCGTGAGCAACAGGAGCAGCAACGCGATAGATACTGCCGACAGCATCCCGATGCCTACGGATGCCAGTAACCAAGCACGAGCAGCTAAGCGACTTTGACGCGCCGCGCCTTGCAAGAAGTAAAGGCTTGATGACTGGAGGGGTACGATGTGGGCATTGGCGATTGAAGATAAAAGGACTGGAAAGGTCCACGTCTTCGAGTCCGAAAAGGACCTAGCTTCTCATGACCATGACGACCCAGACTTCGGAGATGGTCACCTCGTCCCCGTCACTCAGAATGGTGAGTACCTAACCTTCGGATGCCACGAGTTCAGACGTGACTGCTACTGCCGACCAGAAATCATTGCAGGAGAGGGAAAGCGACCTTTGGTATATCACAAGGATCGGAAGCCAAATTAAGCAGAGAACCAGAACCGACCTGATTTGCTCGCCGTGGCGATGAATTTGCCTGTGAGGGGAATGACATGGCAAAGAAGGCCCTTTTGATCGTTGGTTTGCTGTTAATGATTATTAGCGCAGTACATAAAGCTTCGGTTCCTGCGTTCGCTGCGTGGTTGACCTCGCCGATAGGATTGTTCAGCATAGTCTGCGTCGTTATAGGGGCACGCTCAGCAGTTCAGAACGAGACGGCCACATCTGATCGCGACACTGCCGCCGAGCAAAGCCAGCCTTCAACCCAATATGAAGCAGCAGCGCCTACACTGCACGCGGAGCAAGGACAGATAGGAGATTCCCAACAATCTGTGCATAATCCGATTCCGCCCTCTCCGTTGCTCCCAACACTTGAATCAACCGACGTTCCGGCTCCCGCCATACAAACAATCGGAGGATGGCTCCTATTGTTTTGCGTATGTGCGGTCATCCTTGAGCCAGTAGGGATGCTGGTGACTTTGCAGCAATACCCGTTATGGGTATCTCTTTTCTTTCTTCCTCTGGGAGTTCTGCACGTAGGCTCAGGGCTCTTGTTATGGAGGCGCAATCCAAAAGGGCTTCGCTGGGTGCGCCGTTTTTTTCTCGCTTTTTTTTGTTGGAGTTTCGTACTGCTTTTTCTTCTTTCGTTGGGCGATCCCAAAGAAATACCGGGCCAGCTAGGCTCCTTAGTATGGGCCCTCGTGTGGTGGAAGTATCTCCGTGAATCAAAACGAGTGCGGGCGACCTTTGGACATAATATGGAGGGCTTGCGATGGCCGCGAATTTTCTCCAGGTCGGACAAGTCAACGACCGAAGAACAGGGCGGATCATCGGCGCAGCCTTTATCCTCGCCAGACAGCCACGAATTGACCGAGAATGCAGGCCGAGTCAAAACGCCGGACATAACGGAAGAGCCAAGCCCGGTGTTTCAGCCCATCGTCGGCGCTAAGAGAATGGGCAACCTTGACGCGGAGATCGCGGCGGCAAGCAATTCTCCTGAAAAGTTGGGCCATGCCGATGTGCAAAATGGCATTGGTTCGCCACTGGACATCGCGCAGGTGGAGAGCAATGAGCATTATGCCGGGGGCAGTAAGCCCATCAGGAATTTCAATGAAGGGATGCGGCGACTTGCGATATTCGCCGGGGTACTCGGGGCGGTTGCTGGGGGAGCTTACGCGTTCAAACTTTTACGCAATGTCCCGTCAGAGAGAGCACAACACAAGGTCTTTGAGCATCTGGCAGCATCGGATGTCGTTAAACAGGAACAAGCCAAACTGCGTTCGTTAAGAGCATCAGGGGTAGAACTCGGCTGGCCCATCACTACTTCTCCCAAGGATGATAAGACGGTCACTTTCAATCTCTCCGAAACGGAGCCGTATTCGGCGGCGGATAACGTACGCGGCGTGCCTCCTGGACTGACTGCCGAACCTATCAGAGTGCCCAAGGGGTACACTCTCGAATATGAAGACAGCGGTACGCCCGACACGCCTGACCCATACGCGGCTACTGCGGAGCCGATTCAAAGTACCAGTGCGCCTGATACATCCCAAAAACAGTCATTCGATCCGTTGGCGCATGGGGCAATTCCTGTTGAAGGGCTGCCTGCTGGCGCGGTACTTAAACCCATGAAGTCACGGTCAAAGCACTCGTATCAGCCGGTAAACAAGAATCGCACTCAGGTTCCCCCAGGGTTTGACACGGTCGTACAGAAGAAGTCTGCCGCTAAAGGCATTGAAGTTCCAGAGGGGCTCACGCTGATGGACGATGCAAATGCCCATTCGGGAGAACGTGCTGTGCGTCCCGACTATTACGCTATCGCAAAAAAACTCGGTGGCACTCAGGGGCCGTCGCAACCCGCGTCTGCGCCTGTTGTCTCCGCGAGCAACGAGGTCAAGCTTGATTTCAGTAGAGCACAGCCGATCAACGCCGCAGCGCCCGCCGCAGTGGATCATAATGCCGTGAACAGTGATCGAATACAGACCATTTTTTGGAAAAATGATCTTAACGTGGATTTTTTTGAGATGGAGGACGGCGGGTCAGTTGATTCCGGACCGTCGCCGAGCGCATGGTCTTATCTCTGGGCTGTAATCTTCCCGGCGCTCGGCTTTTTCATTCTGTGGGGCGCAATTCGCGGAATCGGATGGGTAGGAGCCGGTTTCTTGCAGATGCCTAAATGAGCCCGACTGGCGACGACAATGGGGCTTTATCGACAAGGCTGGAAGGTATCGCAATTTCCAGAGTCGCCTTGGAGGACAAGGAAGGGGAAAACATCGGATGGATGTCGGGAGATTGCTGCGATGGGCGATCCGTGTGATCGTGCTCTTGCTCCTGCTATGGGGACTGAAACGCAGCTAGCACGAGTCCAAATTTTTGGACTGGCGGGAGTTCCCTTGTATCGTCATTGCACGCGTCGCGCTGTGGTCTCGTCGATCTTCCTCAGTCCACAGCTCTCGCACTCGTACTCATAAGAGCCGGGATTGCCCTCCCGGTAAAGGGTGTAACTGCCGCATTGTGGGCACCGGGGAAACGTGGCGATTCGCCCGCCGCGTGCCTTCACTATCTCGATTAGTTCCAGTTTGTGCTTCCGTAGTAACTCCCCGAGTTGCACGGCATTCTTAGGCAACCTGCATCTGAGCTTGTCGCCCTCTAGTTCCAGTATGCCCCCCGCCCGTTTCACCGTATCGATCAATTCGGCGGCCTTCACAGATCGAACTCCACATAGCAGTTGGCACATCCTTCCTCTCCAGACTCCCACCAAGAGGCCCCAGATACACCATCACCATCTTGAAGAACCTTGGGGGGTCTTGAAGCCTCCTGGGACTCCTTGGTGACTCTTAGTGACTCTTGGGGAGAGTGGATTTGCGGGCCGACATAGCAGAACTCCGCTGCTTTCTGACGGGGAACATAGCTGGCCTTCGGCTGAAGCAGACCATCAGCGACAGCCCATCGGATGTATTGGCCAACCATGGAACGGTCGCAACCAAGCAGAGATGCAATTTCTCTCTGTGGCAATGCTACAGGCTTTCCAGGACCAACAATCTGCTGCAGGGCTACGGCTAGTCTTACGAATTGGCAGTATCTCTCCGAATAGGCTTTGACCGGAAGCAGCGTTGACTCCTGCGCCATGCTCCACGCTAGGGCCAGCGTTTCCGGGGTGCGCGCCGTGTCCCAGTCTGCTATTAGCTGTGCGCGGGGATCAGCGCATACATCATCGGCGAACAGTTCCCACGGTTTATCTATCTCGCGTTCGATTCGTTCCACCGCCGTAAACCCATCCATCCCGGAAAATTCCGCACGGGCCTTGAGGAGTCGCGCAAATACGAACATAGGGGAGATCCATTTGCCACGAGAAAGGAAAGCGAGATTGTTTTTAGCGCGGGCCGACAGCAGGTAATCCCGTAGTGGCTGCCGTGCATCTGGCCGCGAAGGGCCAGGCGGATACCGCGAACAGATGCTCTCGGCAATGCCCCGCACTTTCGTATTTTCGAGCGGCGGATCACACCTGAGCGCGTTCTCCCTAAGCAGTGCAGCTTCGATTTCCTCTTGCGTTTCGCCGCGACCGCGCATGGCGCACCCGAGGCGAAATAGCGTTTCATTCCTCCGTCCGTCCGGGATGGTTTGACCTTCATCGCGTACCATCTTGGCTGGCGGACGAGCGGCCAGTTCCGACAGCCAACCCGGTGCATCGGCGATGGGCTGCTGCGGTTCGACCCAGTAGTACATGGCGCCGGATGGATGCACGGACGGCGGAATGACCACACATCCGCCCGCGCCCCTCACATCCAAACCCGCTGCCAATCCGCTCGCGCTGTTGCGTACATCGCGATCCACCGGCCAAGCGAACCAGCGATGCTCCCCGCCGTCCTCACGCCCGGTGCGAGAGGAGAGCGTCAGGGGCAACGGCCCATGCTCCGCTTCTAGCGCAGCAAGTGACGCCCGGCCCTTCTGGCCATCCACGTCCAAAACCCACACGGCCGAATCCGGCCCGGTGGCGACTCCCCAGTTACAGCCGGGGAATTGCCGAGCCCATCCCTCTAGCTGGTCAAGGTTGCTCGTGGCCACTTTCTGCCATTCCTTCACCTGTGGTGCCTTGGCGCGTGCTTTGACTGGGAGCAATCGCCAGCCTCGGGCTGCGGCTGTGCGTACCTCTTCCGGGAGTGTCCTATGTCGTACGGAATGGTCCTCCATTTCTAGCGCACCTCTGGCACTCTTGGCCGCATCCCTTCATCAACCAGCCGGGAAATCTCACTTGTGGGGATGAGCAAGCGTTTCCCCAGTTTTACGCTGCTAACTTTTCCGTCATACGCCCACCGTCTCCAACTCCAGCGGCTGATACCGGTTAGTGCTTCTGCGTCTGCAACTCCCAAATACTCGGCTTTCACTTGGCGGTCTAGCATTTGATTCTCCTTTGTTTTGAAAAGCCACATTGCGGCTATGAGGTAAATATCGCGCATGAGTTCAGAACATAGCGGACTAATCTGTTGCGCTTTGTCTAAGTTAGGCGCATCATGTTTTTGAAACGTGAGGCAAGGGGGTGCTGTGCAACTCAAGGATGGGTGGACTCTGGAGGGGAAGGAACATTATTTCCGCTTCATGCTTCCGCCAATACTCAACGACGAAATGCCCGAGCCGGTTCTGGAGCACATCGCCGAGATTCAGTATGTGCCTCCCGAGCTAAAGCCCGCTGCGCGCTCTGAATTCGTGAACACTCTACGTGGTCTTGTCGATCAATGGATCGATTCCGGGAAAAGCGATGGGATTGAAGAGGCGTGGAAGCGAAATATCAAATGGCAGCCGCCCACCAGCCTAAAGCCAATCGCCGAGACGTTATCGGACTATCGAGATAGAAATCCACCGCAAGCCGTGACTGGAGATGATGGCCGATTTGAAATCTGGATGGTGCCCGCATCTCTGGCGTCTACAGAGCCGTTACGCAGAGCCCGAGACTTGGCCATTTACCAATTCGTCGCCCTGCTGGATTACCCAGGGCGGGAACGGATTTCCCGGTGCGACAAGTGCGGAAAGTACTTTGCACGGGTAAGAGCACCCAAGAAGGACATGCCGATCAAAAACGGCACATTCTGTGAGAACTGCAAAGGCGGGGGCGGTGCGAGGCGAACACTTTCAACTCGTATACGAAGAAGTTCGCAGATGATCGCTTGGGCTGCGGAGTGCTGGCCAAAGTGGACGGAGCGGAGGGGACTTCGGTCAGAGTGGATAGCCGAAAAGGTTAATAGACAGGTGGAACGTCAGCCAATCACTTGGGCCACCATCACAGGCAATTGGGTAACGCGGCACCAAACTGAAATTGAAACGGAAGTCGAGCGGAGGAACCATGCCACGCGGAAAAGTTAAAGATCGGGATGGAATCTATCAGCGGAAAGATCGGCCCGGCCAGTTCTGGGGTTCATGGATTGATGCCAGCGGCAAGCGCCGCCGCCGCAAGTTAAAAGCCCACACCCTACAACAGGCCCGCACCCTGCTCCATGCTGAACAAGCCCGCGTGGATAAGACGGTGACGCTAGGTTATGCCCCGCCCTCTGCGGACTCGCTAGAAACCGTTTCCAAGCGATTCCTGAAGCATCAGAAGGCCAGACTCACCCCGGCTGCCTACAAACGCGAAGATGGAATCCTAGAGGCGCATCTGCGGCCATTCTTCGGAGATAGCACAAAGCTTGCAGCGATACGGCGGGCCGATGTGCAGAAGTACATCACGCATCGTTCCGGTGAAGTTTCGCCCGCATCCATCGTAAAAGAATTGAACGTGCTCAAACACCTGTTAGGGCTTGCCGTGGAATGGGAACTGATACCGACGAATCCCGCGCATGGCGTCAAAGGGCCGCGAGTTCCGGCGGGCCGTGTGCGCTATCTCCAGCCCGGAGAACTGCGGGCCGTGCTTGAAGCGTGCCCGGTATGGCTGCGGCCTATCGCGGGCCTTGCCGTTGCTACGGGGATGCGGCGCGGCGAAATTCTAGGACTGCGCTGGCTGGACGTGGACCCGAAGGGCGGGCGCATTATGCTTCCGCAAACGAAGAATGGCGAAGCGCGCATCATATATCTCAATGGGATGGCGCAACAGGCGCTCGCAGCCGTCTCCCGCGAGGACGCAAAGCCCACTGACTACATTTTCACCGGCGAATCCATCACCCCGGAGAATGTTTCACTGGCCTTCCTCCGGGCTTGCAGGGCCGTGAATATCTCAGACTTTTGCTTCCACGACTTGCGCCACACGGCGGCCTCCTGGATGAGGATGCGCGGCGCGGACATTCACACGGTTGCGCTCATCCTGGGACACAAAGACCTGAGAATGGCGGCTCGGTATCAGCACCTAAGCCCGGCTTTCCTTTCGGATGCGGTCATGCTGCTAGATGGCGCTTTCGCAGAACCAAAAGAAGAGCCTGAAGGCGAGAAGAGCGAGAAAGGAGAGCTCGAATCCAAACGGAAAGAATAGGTTCTTTGGTAAATGCCCTCTCAGAACAAGGCAGTGCCTCAGTTTCAATAGGCGAGAATGAAAATCCCGGCAGATCCATTGTAGGTGAGAACGCATCGCTGGAGAATATCTCTCCCAAGCAGGGCATGGAATCCCTGCGCCTGAAACAGTTCGCTGGCGGTCACCGGCATGTTGTGGATGATCAATCCCAACTGGGGGTGATTGGGTATCAAAATCCCCACATCATAGGTATCCGCGCTAACGGGAGTCTGTCCTGTGCTGGGAGTCAGCATAGGAGTGCTTCCGGTCGGTTGTAGTCCGAGAGCCTGAAATACTAGTGGATCAATACAAGTACAGCTCGCTCCGGTATCGATCATTGCTCTCACATTTTGAACGGGCGGGAGCGGCTGTCCCGCAGCGGTCAATGCCTGCGCACGAGCGCCACTCACCCCCACGATCATGTTGATCATGGGGGCTGCCTGTGTAAATGATATTGTGAAATGAGGCAATGCTTAAGACGCCTTCTGTTGTGAGAATGGCATGATGGAGCGCGTCACATGCTGCACTGTCTCGACAGCACTGATCTGCTTCACAAGGAACGGTTCCAACTTAAATTGCTGATACCCGGCCTTGAGGGCGTCCTCATATGCAGCAAAATAATCAACGACGGTATCGCCGTGAATGAGCACGAACTTGCCCTCGTGCTCCTTCAACTCGGGTAGTTTATTTTTGTAGGTTTCCAACTCTTTTTCGAGTGCCATTGGCAGCCCCTTATCGGCAATCGCTGTGCGGTTTGCCCTTCTCAATTGGATGCGAATATAGCACGGCAACTCGTGCCGCCAATGAGATTGATTTGGCTATATGGAATCTAAAGTAACAAAACGGGAGGTGATCCACCAAGGGAAATACTCCCGAAAAGGCCAGCCGCATCGCAGGAGGGTGGAACATAACTCCAGCGCCGATATGCTCTCCACAGCCCCCGGAAGAGCGCGAAAGCGCGGTAGAGGGGGCCAAGTTCATGCTCCAGCGTCACCACAGCGTCACCAGCAAAAGGGGAACGATGGCGAGACATGCTTTAAGTATCTTGTTTCGTTGGCGTCCCCGGCGGGATTCGAACCCGCGTTATCGCCGTGAAAGGGCGGTGTCCTAGGCCGGGCTAGACGACGGGGACGTGGCTAGGCAGGGTTTTACGACCTCCTTCATACTAGCAACCAAGAGTCCGGCGTGTCAAAGCAGAGCCGGCATCGGGCAGGTACGCACACCTCGGCCGTGAGCGCACAAACGAGCGTAGCCGGCGCTCGTCGCCGTGGTTGCGGTGGGGTAGCATAAAGAGGCGGGGTGCGTTCGAAGTAGCGCATCGCCACTTCGAACGGCACCTCCGGACCGCAGCCGGTAAGCTGCGCCGGGGCGATGCCGTGGAGGGCTACAAACGATGGCGGATACATTGAATCTGAGCCTGTGGTTTCCGGGCTTTGATGCGGAACTGATGCTGCCGCGGATGGTGGAGGTGTTGCGGCACTTCCCATTCTCCGAGAGCCGCGGCGGCGTGCAATATGCTTCGGTGCAGCCGGTGGACTGGGCTGAACCAACTTTGTTCGAGGAAAGCTTTTCGCCGGGCGTGAGCGCGGAGGACGCGGCCGAGGCACTGCGCGAGTATGCGCAGGCGGACTTTGCGCTGAGTCTGGAGGCGTACTGGGATCTGTGGATGCTCGACGCCGAGAGCAAAGAGTGGGTGCTGCGCCCGGAGAAGGTACTCTTCACCGCGCAGGGACTGGAGTTCGACGAGGGCGCATTCGCCGAGAGCGGACACATTCTGATCGATTTCGGACTGGATTTTCCGTTTCTGCATGAGGACGTGGATTTGAGCGCGGACGACGCGCTGCGGGTGAAGGCGAACGTGGCGGCGCTGATCGAATTCACCCACCGGGTGGAGCGCAACTGCCACACCACGGGACGGGTGCTGTGGTCGGAGAGCACGGAAAACCTAGCCCAGAAGCTGATCGCGCGGCTGCAGCAGGTACATTAGAAAATCGCTTGGGAGTGGGTTGGAGCCGGGCACGCCCGGCTCTTTTGTTTTGGGGGAAGGATTGGCTTTCCGGCGTTGCTTTCCCTGGGTATCGCCCACCGAGGGGCACGAACCGCTGGAAAAGAACCAAATCAAAGGCAATGGCAATGGCAAAAACCCCGCCCTAGCCAAAAGAAGGCTAGGACGGGGCACCCTCGTGAGTTCCTAGACTTGCGCCCGGACTCTTTCCGCGGAAATTGGGTCGGGTTCCCGGGTGAAGCTGGTGACGAAGGTGCGGTGGAGGGCGAAGGCGGCGACGGCGGAGAGAGCGAGCAGGGTTATTCCTAGCGCGGGCTGGTGGAGGAGGAGTTTGCCGGTTCCGAAGAGGCAGAGGTAGACCATGGCGCAGCCGAGGAGCCAGGCGGTAAGGTTGCGTCCGAGGTCGCGGGTGGGCGGAATGGGCTGCTCCTCGCCAGCTTGGTTTGTGGAAAAGCCTTCCGGACTGCAATAGATATTTGAGCCTTGCTGGGGTCCTTCGCTTGAGCTTCGCGGCGGGTACGCGGCAAAAGA
>Ga0316217_10000214_pt1 | contig 87794 bp, 73 predicted proteins | sample 1anoAmetaG_FD_203633 | JGI IMG/M metagenome (GOLD analysis project Ga0316217, IMG submission 203633) | Freshwater microbial communities from Trout Bog Lake, Wisconsin, USA - 1anoA | ecosystem: Environmental > Aquatic > Freshwater > Lake > Hypolimnion/Profundal zone | place: USA: Wisconsin...
CCGGGACTCCATGGTGAAAAATTTAACCCAACGGGCTGCCAAGCTCGGATTCACGGTCGTGCCGGCAGAACAGGCTGTTTCCTAACTTGTCATTTTATTAGATATTTGCGAGTGTGTTTCTTAAGAGGGTTTCTCGCTTCTTCATCCAGGACCGAGAAGAACTCCTGGACCTTGTTGATTGAGATGGTTGGTCGGGGCTTCCTTTGAGCCTTGAGCATCGAGACCCGGAACGGCATCCGGTCCAGGTAGCCAACCCGAATTCCATAGCCCAGGATGAGCTTCAAGACCTTGTGGGCATTGTTCACGGTGGTGATCGACCTTCCCTTCTCAAGCATCAAGCTCCTGATGGTCAGCACGTCAGAGGCTTTCACCCTGTCGATCCGGGTGGTTCCCAGTTCAGGGAGAAGCCAAAGACGGGTGAACTGCTCAATATTCACAAGGTGCTTCTGGCTGTGGACCTATTGATGGACCTTGCTCCACTCCTTGGTCAGTTCGGCAAAGGTCGGGATCTTGGTCACGAGTCCCAGCTGCCCATTCAGGAGGTCCTTCCGGGTCTCTTCCAGGACACTCTTGGCGGTGGCAAGGTCGGTGGCTCTGGTGGACCCGTGGGCGCGTTGCCCATTGACCATCAGGGAGTAGTGCCAGAACCGTCCAATCTTCTTGAGTCCTGGGGTGGGGTTGGTTGCCATGTCGCTCTCCTTGGGGAAAAGCGATTGGCTGTTTCAGGGCTCTAAAAAGCAGGGAGCGGCAGGCCTGTTCGTTAAATTCAAGGGGCCGACGGGTTGCGGGATCCAGCACCACGATGCCGTCCGGCCCGTATTCAAAGAACGTCCGGTAGCGTTCCTCCCGCGCCAGCAGCGCCTCTTCCGCCCGCCTGCGCTGGCTGTCCAGTTCCAGATGGGCAAGGGCAAAGGACACGTCCCCCGCCGCCTCCTCCAGCAGGTCCAGTTCCTGTCTGCCGAAAAAGTCCTTCTCCGTCGCATATACCATCAAGGCCCCCCAGACCTTGTCGTGGAAGCGGATGGGAATCGATGCGGAAGCTGCGAACCCCGCCCGTTAGGCAGCCCCATGCCAGGGACCCGAGGCCTGGGCGCCCAGGAAATCGTTCACGACGACCGTACGCCCTTCCCGAATGGCCGTACCGGTACCACCCCGGCCCAGGGGCGTTTCATCGCTTCGCACCAGCAGGGTATCAAGGTAGCCATGCTGGTCGCCGGCCCGGCTCAAGACCCTGACTTCATGGGTTTCAGGATCACTCCAGCCGATCCAGGCCATGGCGAAGTGCCCGAATTCAACCATCGCCTGGCAGATCTTGTCCAGGAGCGCAGGCCGGGTCTCCGACCAGACGATAGCCTGGTTCACCTGGCTCAAGGCCGCGTACAACTCCTTCATACGCTTCAGTTTCCCGGCCTGGTCCAGGCGGGCGGTGATGTCGCTGAAACTGAGCAGCGCGCCACCGCCCTGAAGGGGTTGCGCAGACACTTCCAGCCAGAGGATGCCGCCAGCCTCCAGGGCCCACCTGAGGGTCCTCAGGGGTTCCGGCGAGCCAAGCCGCAGGGTCAGGATTCCAGGGAGGTCCTCCTCGGGCAGCACGGATCCATCCGCCGCGGACCCGCTTGACCAAGGTTCCGGCAGGACGCAGGACAGGAGTTGTTCCCGGTCCAGCCCGAGCATCCGCACCGCGGCATGATTGACCTCAAGGAACCGGCCCCTCGGGTCCACCAGGATCACGCCCTGCGGCAGGGCCTCCAGCAGCGGCGTCCAGCCTTTGCGGCCATCCCCGTTCGGCGGATCCGCAGGATAAGGTAGCTTGGGCGTCATGGATCCGCTCCGGGGCACTTCGTTTGATTTTTAGCTGGTAGTGCAACAAGTTACCATGGTCGGCAGGCCCCAGGCCCCTGATTCCATGCCCCACCCGGAGTTCCCCGTGCCCTACCCCCACCTCCTGGCCCCCCTCGACCTCGGCTTCACGACCCTGCGCAACCGGGTCGTCATGGGCTCCATGCACACCAACCTGGAGGAGGCCCGGGGCGGCTTCAGGAAGCTCGCGGCCTTCTACGCCGAGCGGGCCCGGGGCGGCGTGGGGCTGATGGTCACCGGCGGCATCGCCCCGGATCTGCGGGGACGTCTCGCGCCCTTCGGGTCCCAGCTGACCTGGCCCTGGCAGGTGGGCAAGCACCGGCTGATCACGGAGGCGGTCCACGCCGAGGGCGGCAAGATCGCCCTGCAGATCCTCCACGCCGGCCGCTACGGCTACCACCCGTTCAGCGTGGCCCCTTCGGCCCTCAAGAGCCCGATCACGCCCTTCAAGCCCCGCGCCCTCTCCGAGCGCGGCATCCGCGCCACGATCCGGGACTATGCCCGCTGCGCGGCCCTGGCCCGGCGCGCCGGCTACGACGGCGTGGAGATCATGGGCAGCGAGGGCTACCTGATCAACGAGTTCATCGCCGCCCAGACCAACCGGCGCGAGGACGCCTGGGGCGGCTCCTTCGAGAACCGCATGCGCTTCCCCCTGGAGATCGTCAAGGCAGTGCGGGCGGCGGTGGGTGCCGATTTCATCATCATCTTCCGCCTCTCCATGCTCGACCTGGTGCCCCAGGGCAGCAACTGGGAGGAGGTGGTGCGCCTGGCCCAGGCCCTGGAGGCCGCCGGAGTCACCATCCTCAACACCGGCATCGGCTGGCACGAGGCCCGGGTCCCCACCATCGGCGCCATGGTGCCCCGGGGCGCCTTCGCCTGGGTCACCGGGCGGCTCAAGGCCGCCATCCGGATCCCCCTGGTGGCCACCAACCGGATCAACACCCCGGAGGTGGCGGAGGCGATCCTGGCCGGGGGCGAAGCCGATCTGGTGAGCATGGCCCGGCCCCTGCTCGCCGACCCCGAGTTCGTCAACAAGGCCGCCGGGGACCGGGCCCTGGACATCAACACCTGCATCGCCTGCAACCAGGCCTGCCTGGACCACGTGTTCGCCCGCAAGCGCGCCACCTGCCTGGTGAACCCGAGGGCCTGCTTCGAGACCGAGCTGGTGTTCACCCCGGCGGCGATCCCCCTGAGCCTGGCGGTGGTGGGCGGTGGCGCGGCGGGCATGAGCTTCGCGTGCCATGCGGCGGAGCGCGGGCACCGGGTCACCCTGTTCGAGGCCGGGTCGGAACTCGGCGGCCAGCTCAACCTGGCCAAGCAGGTGCCGGGCAAGGCCGAGTTCCACGAGCTGCTGCGCTACTTCACCCGGCGCCTGGCGCAGGCCGGGGTCACCCTTCGCCTGAACGAGCGGGCCACCCTGGAAAACCTGGCCGGCTTCGACCAGGTGGTCCTGGCCACCGGCGTCCAGGGCCGGACCCCGGCCATCCCCGGAATCGACCACCCCAAGGTCATCGGGTACCAAGACCTGCTCGCGGGGCGCCGGCTGGCCGGAGCCTCGGTGGCGGTCATCGGCGCCGGCGGCATCGGCTTCGATGTGGCCGAGTTCCTGGTGCACGGGGGACCCGAGCCGACCGTGGGGGCGTTCCTGGCTGAATGGGGGGTGGATGCCGGCTACGGCCAGCGGGGCGGTTTGCTCGCCGCGCCCCAACCGCCCGCACCGGCGCGGCAGGTTTTCATGCTGCAGCGCAAGACGGAGCGCATGGGCGCTGGTCTGGGCAAGACCACCGGCTGGATCCACCGCTCCACCCTCAAGGCGGGGAAGGTGAAGATGCTGGGCGGCGTGCACTACGACCGCATCGACGACGCCGGCCTCTGGCTCCGCCAGGGCCGGGAGGGCGAGCCCCAGTGCCTGCCCGTCGACAGCGTCATCCTGTGCGCCGGGCAGGACCCGGTGCAGGACCTCGCCGCGCCCCTGCGGGCGGCAGGGCGACCGGTCCACCTCATCGGCGGCGCGGTCCTGGCCGCGGAACTGGACGCCCAGAGGGCCATCCGGGAGGGGGCCGAGCTGGCGGCACGCATTTGAGAACATCGCGTAGTGGATCGCGTAGTGGCATTCCAGCCATTTGTGCAAGAGGTGCTTGCACCATTGGCAAGGTATCCCATCGGCTCCCAAAGGGATTTGTGCAACGCACCGTTGCACACAACTTTACCGGACAAACGTACGGGCGTTTCAGGCCGTTCCCGAGGCCGGCAGCTCCGTGAAACCCAGCACCGTGCGGGCCAACTCCAGGAAGCGCTGGAGAGCGGGGGAGGGGTTGTCCCGGAGCCAGACCAGCTCGATCCGCAGGCGCAGATCCGTGTCCAGGATGGGGATCAGCTTGATGCCCGCAGGCGCGGCCGAACCGGGCACCGCGATACCGAGCGAACACCCATAGCCGGCGGCGACGAGGCTGGAGATGGTGATGTTGCTGCTCGCCTCCTGGACCACCCGCGGCTGCCAGGCCTTGCCCTGGAGCGCTTCCCGGAAGACGGTCCAGTACGAGGTCCGGGCCTCCTCCTCCGGCCAGATGAAGTCCAGGTTCTCCAGGTCCCGCCACAGGACACTGGGGCGCGCCGCCAGCGGATGGCCGACGGGCACCATGGCATGGAAGGGGAGGTCCATCACCGGCAGGCCCTGGATGTTCCGGTCCTGGATGGCCCGGTGGGCGACGAAGCCGGCATCGATGCTGCCCGCATGGATCGCCTCGTACTGGGCCAGGGTCGGCATGCCCACCAGCTTCAAATGCAGGCCGGGATAGTGGGCCCGCAGTTCCTGCAGGAGCCGCGGAACGGGCGGGGCGAGGGCCAGGGCCTCCAGGACCGCCAGGCGCAGGGAACCCACCTCGCCCCGCTCGATCTGGCGAGCCTGCTTGCCCGCCGCATCCACCCGGGCCAGGATCTGCCGGATCTCCTCCAGGTAGTAGTGGCCGGCCCGGGTCAGGCGGACCCCGCGGCCCAGGGGCTCGAAGAGGCTGAGGCCCAGTTCGCCCTCCAGGTCGCGCATGCGCTGGGAGAGGGCCGGCTGGGCGATGCGCAGCACCCGGGCAGCCTTGCTGAAGTTCTCCAGCTCGGCGATGACGGCGAAGTAGCGCAGATGCCGCAGTTCCATGGACAGCCCCTCGAAGTCAATTCATACCAAAATACGATCATTATGACCACAAATCAGTCTTAGACGCTCTGATAGGGACCTGGAACCATGGGAGTTGCCAGCCACCGGGCGCCGGTGGCAACGAACCGGAGGCACCCGCCCATGTCCGCCCAACCCACCCGCAACCGCGCCCAATGGGGCCTGCTCGCCAACTGCTGCGCCGTGTTCATGACGGTCATGGACTGCCTGATCGTGAACGTGGCCCTGGAGTCCATGGCCAAGGCGCTGGGCGCCGAGCTCTCCCATCTGCAGTGGGTGGTGGACGCCTACACCCTGGCCTTCGCCAGCTGCCTGCTTCTGGCCGGGTCCCTGGGCGACCGCCTGGGCTACCGGCGCCTGTTCAGCATCGGACTCTGGCTCTTCACGCTGGCCTCGGTGGCCTGCGGGCTGGCGCCGAGCCTCGCCTTCCTGGTCCTGGCCAGGGCCCTGCAGGGCGTGGGCGCCGCCCTCCTCCTGCCCAACGCCCTGTCCCTCCTAAACCGCAGCTACGTTGACCCTGCCGCCAAGGCCAGGGCCGTGGGCATCTGGGCCTGCTGCAGCTCGGCGGGCGCCTCGGCGGGCCCGGTGATCGGCGGCTTCCTGGTCGGCACCTTCGGCTGGCGGAGCATCTTCTTCATCAACCTGCCGGTGGGCATCCTCGCCTTCATCCTGCTGGGGGTCTCGGTCCAGGAGCAGAAGGCCGGAAGCGTGGCCGGGAGCCAGCCAAGGGCCTTCGACTGGACCAGCCAGCTCCTGGCCTTCGCAGCCCTGGCCAGCCTCACCTATGCCCTGATTGAAGGCCGGGCCCAGGGCCTGCGGGCGGTGCTGGTCCCGCTGGGGGTCCTGGCCGCGGCCGCGCTCGGCTTCGGCCTGCGCCAGCGGCGCAGCGCCCAGCCGATGGTGCCCCGGCAGTTGCTGCGGATCCCGGCCTGGCTCAACGCCAACCTCGTAGCCTTCCTCGTCTGCTTCGCCTATTACGGCTTTGTCTTCATGGCTAGCTTCTACTTCCAGACCTTCCGGCACTTCTCGCCCATGCTCACCGGACTCACCTTCCTCCCCATGACCCTCCTCCAGCCCTTCCTCCATCCCTTCCTGGGCCGCTGGGTCGCCAAGGTCGGTCCCCGCAAGCCCATGACCCTGGCCCTGAGTCTGGCCGCCCTGGGCCTGTTCCTGGCCAGCTTCATGGGCGCCGACACCCCCCGCTTCTGGCTCGCCGTGATCATGCTGCCCATCGGCCTGGGCTCCTCCCTGGGCATCTCCCCCGCCCTGATGTCCATGCTCCAGGCCATCCCCAAGGGCGACTCGGGCGTGGCGGCGGGGATCTTCAATACGGGCCGGCAGGTGGGGTCGCTCCTGGGCGTCGCCGTCCTGGGCGCCTTCCTGGGCTCGGAGACCCACTTCCTGCAGGGGTTCCACGCCGCCGTGCTGCTCTCCAGCGCCCTGATGCTGCTCTGCATCCTCGGCACCCTGCTCTGGGCCCAGAAGGCGCCGGAGAAGGAGGTCCTGGTGCTCGCGGAGGAACTGGCCGCGGAAGCCTGAGGTCCTACTTGATGAAATAACCGGAGACCTTCCAGGAACCATCCTTTTCGCGCATCGGCACGACGGTCTCGACCGCGCCAGGCTTGTTCCGGAAATGGGTATCGAACTGGATCAGGACATACTCGCCCGCGGGTGCGCCAGGAAGGTCGCGGGTGAAGGTGGCCGACTTGAGCTTGCGTCCTTCCATCGCCCCAAGGGGCGCCCGCACGGGGGTGATCGCACCCACCCAGGCGGCCTTGGTCAGCGATGCCTTGAAATACGCGGCCGCATGCTCCCAGGTGGAGCCGTACTGACCCGCATCCGTGAGGGCGAGCCAGGCCAGGGCCGCGTCCTGGGCCGGTTTCGTGGCCTCCTCCTGCGCCATGCACACGGTCGGAAGGGCAAGGGAAAGGGCAAGGGCAAGCGGCATCGTGAGACTGGAAAAACGGAACACGGTTGATTCTCCTCGTCTTTGAGCGAATAAAGTCATGACTTTGGTTTTTGACTGTCCTGTTTACCGGAGACAATCGTGAACTCGATTTTTTGATAGAACGCGCGAAGCGCTTCGTCCAACCAAAGGTGATGACTTCTACCATGCTAGGCGCATCCTTGGCTGGGGCGAAACATTCGTGGGGGTCACCTGCCCCAGCGAGATCATCTTTGGCCGTTTGAAAAATCGGATTATCGTGAATGACCGGAACAGGAAATAGAAGGACGCATGGTGACCCTGCAGGAAATTCTCGATGCCGCCCAGGTAGGGGAGACGACGGACTGGGAATTCAAGTCTGCCCGGGGGGGACTCCCTGGAAGCCTATGGGAGACCTACAGCGCCATGGCCAACACCGAAGGCGGGGTGCTGGTCCTCGGTGCCCGGGAAGATGGTGACGAGGTTCGACTGGACGGACTGTCTCCGGATCAGATTGCCCGTTACCGAAAAAACCTATGGGACAACCTCAATGACCGCAACAAGGTAAATCAGAATCTACTGGGAGAGAGGGCCGTCAACCTATTGGCGGTCCCGGGGGGTGAACTGCTCGTCATTGCCATCCCAAGGGCCACCCGTACGCAACGCCCTGTATTCCTCGGCCCGAACCCCTTCGGGCACACCTACAAGCGACACCATGAGGGAGACTACCGCTGCACCGAAGCCGAGGTTCGGAGGATGCTGGCAGATTCTGACGAACTGCCCGTGGATCACCGCATCCTGAAACATTTTGGGCTGGACGACCTGGACCTACCCAGCCTGACCCAGTATCGGCAGCGTTTCCGAGCCGCCAAGGGAGATCATCCCTGGCTGGGCCTGGATGATCGTGCCCTCTTGGAGAAACTCCAAGGCTGGCGGCGTGACCGAGCGACAGGGGAAGAGGGTTTGACCTTGGCTGGCCTGATCATGTTCGGGAAGGATCAAGCCATCCGGGATCCCCTCGCCGCCCCTGATTACTTTGTGGACTACCGGGAAAAGCTTGAACCGGGTGTCCGTTGGACCGACCGAATCTACCCCGATGGGCGCTGGGAAGGAAACCTTTTCCAGTTTTTTCAGAAAGTATGGCCTCGGCTCGCGGCAGGCCTCTCGACCCCCTTCCAGATGGCCCAAGGCATGCGCCAGGACCAATCTCCGGCCCATGAAGCTTTGCGGGAAGCTTTAGTCAACTCGCTGGTCCACGCGGACTACTTTGTGCCTGGAGGAGTCGTCATCGAGAGATATCCAGAGAGGTTCCTCATCCAGAACCCCGGCACCTTGCTGGTATCCCTGGAACAGTACCATCGTGGAAGCTTAAGCGAGTGCCGGAACAAGGCCCTCCAGCAAATGTTCCTGATGATGGGGGGCGGGGAAAGGGCCGGTTCAGGGGTGGACAGGATCTGGTCCGGGTGGCGTTCTCGCCACTGGCGAGCCCCGAAGATCACACTTCAGACCTCCCCAGACCGGGTGAACCTGGAACTCACCATGGTGAGTCTGATCCCAATGGGGACCCTGGAGTTCCTTTCTGCACGCCTAGGGATTGAGATAGGGACCCTCAACCCTCTGGAAGCCCAGGCCCTGGCAACGGCGCACTTGGAAGGCGCGGTCTCCAACAACCGCCTTCAAGAGCTGGCCAGCGACCATCCGGCTGAAATTACACGCTGCCTTCAATCACTCTGCCAACGCGGTTGGCTTGCCTCAGACAACCGCCGTCGCTGGTCCCAATATCACCTACAGGGGATGCCATCCATAACCCCTTTCATTCCGTCTACCTTAGAGGAGCAGACCCCGCTTGGTCTTGAAAAGTTGAAGAATGTAGACTCCTCACACAACGGGGGGGACTCCTCACACAACGGGGGGGACTCCTCACACAACGGGGGGGACTCCTCACACAACGGGGGGGACTCCTCACACAACGGGAGGGACTCCTCTCAGGGGAAGGACGCAGCCCCTGCCACGGGGCCATCCTTAGGGTGGACCCCGGATGAAGAAGGGGGGCTTAGAGCCATTGCCCGCCCTATTGCCCTCACACGTCGAGCGACGACGGCCGAAATTCGGAAAGTGATCCTGTCCCTCTGCCGGGGACGGTACCTCACCGTGGAACAGCTAGCGGACCTCCTGGCGAGGAATGCCCAGGGCTTGCGGAACCGCTACCTCATGCCCATGAACAAAGATGGGGTTCTCATCCTCAAACATCCATTTGCGCCAAACCGGCCCGACCAGGCCTACACTGCCGCAGTTCCTTTCCCTTGATGAGGGTAGCCGGATTCCGTGTCCTCCTCCTGTGCTGTGCCCTGACGCTCCAGGCCGCGGATGCGGAGCCGGCTCCCCCAGCCCCACGGCAGGTCGTGACCATCGGCGGCGGCGACGACAACCCTCCCTATGCCTTCCTGGATGAGCACGGGGACCCGGCCGGCTTCGACATCGAGCTCGCCAGGGCCATCGCCGAGACCATGGGGCTCCGGGTGCGGTTCCGGCTGGCCCCCTGGGCGACCATCCGCAGGGAGCTGCTGGATGGCCAGGTGGACCTTCTCCAGGGCATGTACTACTCCGTCGAGCGCAACCGGGTGGTGGAGTTCTCCGCCCCCCATGGCGTGATCAACTACGCGGCCTTCGCCCGCCGGGGGGCCGGCCGCATCGCCACCCTCGAGGACTTGAAGGACAAGGCGATCCTCGTCCAGCGGGACAGCCTGATGCACGATTACCTGCTCGCCCACCACTTGCAGGACCACCTCGTTCCGGTGGCCAGCCAGGCCGAGGCCCTGCGGCTGCTGGCATCCGGACAGGGGGACTGCGCCCTCGTCGGGGCCCTGGCCGGCTCCTACATCATCAAGGACAACCACCTCACGAACCTGGTGGCCCTGACGCAGAGCCTCGGGCCCGTCCAGAACCTCTGCTTCGCCACCCGGAAGGGCGACGTGGCCCTCATCGACACCTTCAACGAGGGCCTCGCCATCCTGGAGCGGACGGGCCGCTACCAGGAGCTCCGCAGCCGGTGGTTCAGCCCGGAGCCGCCTTCCGGAACGCCCTGGAAGGTGGTCCTGAGGTACTTCATGCTCGGCTTCACGCCCCTGCTCCTGCTTCTGGGGGTGCTGTTCCTGTGGTCCCGGACCCTGCAGCGGCAGGTGCGCCACCGGACCCGGGAGCTGGAACGGGAGATCCAGGGCCATCGGGCCGCCCAGGAACAACTGGTGCTGCGCCAGCAGGAGCTGGTCCAGGCCGACAAGCTGGCCGCCCTGGGGATCCTGGTCTCGGGGGTGGCCCACGAGATCAACAACCCCAACGGCCTGCTCCTCATGAACCTGCCCTTCCTGCGCCGCTTCGTGCGGGACACCCTGCCCATCCTCGACGTCCACGCCTCGGCCACCGAGGACTTCACCCTGGCCGGGCTGCCTTATGCGGAGTGCCGCGAGGAGCTACCGGAGGTCATCGAGGAGATGCTGGACGGGGCCCAGCGCATCAAGCGGATCGTGAACGACCTCAAGGATTTCGCCCGAAGGGATGACGCAGGGGAGAAGGAGCGGGTGGACCTCAACCGGATGGTCGAGGTGGCCGTACGCCTGGTCGAGCCCACCCTTCGAAAGGCCACCCACCACCTGCGGTTCGACCTGGCCCCCGGCCTGCCCCAGGTACTGTGCAACGCCCAGCAGGTGGAGCAGATCATCGTGAACCTCCTCCTCAACGCCTGCCAGGCCCTGCCCTCACCGGACCGGGGAATCCAGGTCCGGACCCTCTGCAGCGCCGGCATGGCCGTGCTCGCCGTCCAGGACGAAGGGGTGGGCATCGCCTCGGAGCATCTGGGCCGCCTCACCGACCCCTTCTTCACCACCAAGCGGGACCAGGGCGGAACCGGGCTGGGACTTTCGGTTTCGGCCGGGCTGGCCAAGGAGCATCATGGCAAGATCGAATTCGAGTCCCAGCTGGGCAAGGGGACGACAGTCACCCTGAGCCTGCCCACCCTCCCGACGGAAGCCCCCGCATGAGCGAATCGGTCTACCCCAGTTTCGGCGTGCTGCTGGTTGATGACGAGGCCCCCTGGCTGCGCTCCCTGGCCCGGACCCTGCGCAGCGCCGGCGGCCTCACCAACCTCGTCACCTGCCAGGACAGCCGGGAGGTCCTCGGGCTCATGGCAGCCGGGACCATCGGCCTGGTGCTCCTGGACCTGAACATGCCCGAGGTCCCGGGCGAGACCCTCCTCGCGCAGATCACCGAGCAGCATCCCGAGTGCCTGGTCATCGTCATCAGCGGCGTCAATCAGCTCGAGGTGGCCGTGCGCTGCGTCAGGCACGGCGCCTTCGACTACTTCGTGAAGACCGACGAGGAGGAGCGGATCGTCGGCGGGGTGCTGCGCGCGATCCGGATGGTGGATATCCAGTGGACCAGCCGGAACCTGGCCGACCGCATGGTCTCCCGGGAGATCCGGCGCCCCGAGGTCTTCGCCCGGATCAAGACGGCCGACCGGGCGATGCTCTCCATCTTCTCCTACCTGGAGTCCGTGGCCGCCAGCCCCCACCCCCTGGCGATCGTCGGGGAGAGCGGCACCGGCAAGGAGCTGCTCGTGCAGTGCGCCCACGAGCTCAGCGGCTGCCAGGGACGGCTGGTGGCCATCAATGTGGCGGGCCTGGACGACGCCGTGTTCGCCGACACCCTGTTCGGCCACGTCAGGGGCGCCTTCACCGGCGCGGATGCCGCCCGCAAGGGGATGGTGGAGGAAGCCGCCGGGGGCACCCTCTTCCTGGACGAGATCGGCGACCTGTCCGTGGCCTCCCAGGTTAAGCTGCTCCGGCTGCTCCAGGAAGGGGAGTACTTCCCCCTGGGCAGCGACCAGCCCAGGCGGCTCCGGGCCCGGGTCATCGTGGCCACCCACCAGGACCTCAAGGCCAAGGAGGCCGACGGCCGGTTCCGCCGGGACCTCTACTACCGCCTCCGGACCCACTTTGTGCAGCTGCCGCCCCTGCGCCAGCGCCTGGGGGACCTGGGCATCCTGGTCGACCATTTCACGGGGGAGGCCGCCCGGGTCCTGGGCAAGCCCAAGCCCCACCTGCCCAAGGGCCTGCTGGACTACCTGGGGACCTACCCCTTCCCCGGCAACATCCGGGAACTCAAGGCCATGCTGTTTGACGCCGTCAGCGTCGCCCAGACGAACTTCCTGCCCCTGGAGCACCTGGTCGCCAGGATCCGCCCGGAAACGGGGCAGGCATCCGCGCCTTCGGGCCATGGAGACCGCGAAACGAACATAAAGCCACCACCGGTCGGCCGGAACCCCTTCGTCGGCTTCGACCCCCTGCCCGACTTCCGGCAGGCCGCCCAGTTCCTGGTGGAGGAGGCCCTGGCCCGGGCGGGCCAGAACCAGACCCTGGCCGCCCGGCTCCTGGGGATTTCCCAGCCCGCCCTGAGCAAACGGCTGAAATCGGCCCGGAATGGCGAGTCATAACCCCCGGCTATGGCCATAACGTATCGAATTTATCATAAGCTAATTAATATCAATATATAAACATGACTAGGAACCCGGGTCCATAACCTTGGTTATGGACGGGTCCCGGCTCCGGGCACCCCTCCCCCATGGGCCTTTGTCATAAGGCACAAGGGTTTCGCGCGAAGGGAAGCGGTTGGCATCGTCCATGCAATCTCCAGGGGCAACCACAAGGAGAAACACATGAGCTTGTTCAATGGCAAAGCAGCCCTCCTGCTCCTCAGCCTCGCCAGCCTGACGACCCGGGCCGCGGACCGCACCCTCCAGACGGAAGTCCTGGTGGTCGGCTGCGGCGGCGCGGGCCTGGCGGCGGCGGTCAGCGCCTCCAGCACAGGCACCAAGGTCACCGTGCTGGAGAAGCTGCCGGTCATGGGGGGCCACACCATCATCTCGGGCGGCTCGGTCAACGCCCCGGATCCCGAACGCCAGGCCAAGCTGGGGATCAAGGATTCCCCGGACCTGTTCTTCGAGCAGACCCTCAAGGCCGGCGACTACCGCAGCGATCCGGCCCTGGTGCGGGTCCTCGCGGACAACGCCACCGACATGATCCACTGGTTCGAGCAGCTGGGCCTCAAATGGGACGACCGGGTGTTCGAAGCCTGGGGCGGCCTCTACCCCCGCGGCCACAATTCGGGCGCGGCCGCGGCCGGCAAGGACTACATCCGGGTCCTCTACGACAACGCCAAGAAGCAGGGCGTCACCATCCGCTACAACACCAAGGTCCTCGAGCTGCTGCGCGAGCCCAACGGCGGCCGGGTCTACGGCGTGAAGGCCTCGGCCAGGAACGGCGACACCGAGACCTGGCTGGCCAAGGCCGTGGTGCTGGCCACCGGCGGGTTCACCGCCAACATCCCCATGCGCATGAAGTACTACCCCCGCCTGGACGAGAAGTTCCGCACCACCGCCAACCCCAACGGCAAGGCCCTGGACGGCAGCACCGGCGACGGCATCCTCATGGCCAAGAAGGTCGGGGCGGATGATGTGGGCATGGACTACATCCAGCTGATCCCGTTCTCCGGCGGCCGGGTCATCGACTATGTGGGCGGGGACATCTTCGTGAACTTCGACGGCCGGCGTTTCGTCAACGAGGGCGGGCGCCGTGATGCCATCGCCGACGCCATCCTCAGCCAGCGCGGCCAGAAGATGTGGGTCATCACCGACGACCAGTCCATCAAGGGCGCCAGCCTCCAGAACAAGCTGGAGAAAGGCATCGTCTTCAAGGCCGACACCGTGGAGGCCATGGCCGCCAGGATGAGCGTGGACCCCGCCGTGCTCAAGACCACCCTGGACCGCTACAACCAGTACGCCAAGGACAAGACGGACCCCGATTTCAACAAGACCATGTTCACCCAGACCATCGACAAGGCCCCCTACTACTTCGGCATCGAGACGGCCGACGTGCACTTCACCTGCGGCGGCCTGCGCATCGATCCCAAGGCCGAGGTCCTGGATCTCGAAGGCAAGGTGATCCCCGGCCTGTTCGCGGCCGGCGAGACCACCGGCGGCATCCACGGCACCAACCGCGCCGGCGGCAACTCCCTGACCACGGTCTTCGTCTTCGGCCGGATCGCCGGGACCAACGCCGCCCTGCTGGCCCACTAGGAGGTCGAGCCCATGTTCCTCAGACTCCTAGGGACCCTGGCCGCCGCCAGCATGCTGGCGCTGGCGGCCCCGCCCGCCACCCCGGCGGCGCCCGCGGCACCCGCGGTCCAGGCCGCGACGCCCCCCACCCTCTCCGAGCAGCACAAGACCCTCGGCCTGGACTGCAAGGACTGCCACGGCACCAAGGAGAAGTCCGAAGGGGTCGACATGGAGCAGTGCCTGACCTGCCACGAATCCTGGGCCAAGCTCAAGCTGTCGGCCCGGACGGCCAGGCACCATCCCAATCCCCACGACGGGCACTATCCGGACCTGGACTGCAACAACTGCCACCATGGCCACAAGGCCATGGAGAACTACTGCGACAACTGTCACAAGAAATAGTGCGGCCATGGTCATCTACCGGCAGTTCGTCATGGAGTGGAAGCTCTACAGCAGGGACCGGGTGGCGATGTTCTGGACCTTCGCCTTCCCGCTGTTCCTGCTGCTGGGCTTCGGCACCATCTTCCGGAACGGGTCCGTGGCCGGTCCCCATGCCCTCACTCACGCCGCCTACCTGCTCCCGGGCCTGCTGGGCATGAACCTGGTGAGCATGGGCCTGTTCAACGTCGGCATGGTCATCGTCAACTACCGTGAAAAGGGCAAATACCGGCGGCTCGCCGTGACCCCGCTGCCCACATGGATCTTCCTCCTGGGCCAGATCCTGCACCGCCTCTCCCTCACCGCCCTGCAAGCCTCCCTGATGCTGGCCGTGGGGCATTTCGTCTTCGGGATCAGCAACCAGGGTTCCTACCTCCTGCTGGCCGGGGTCATGGGCCTGGGCACCGCCTGCTTCATGGCCATGGGTTTCGCCCTGGCCGGCTTCGCCCGGACCGCCGAAGGCTACTCCGCCTTCGCCAATGCCTTCTTCTTCCCGATGATGTTCCTTTCCGGCGTCTATTTCTCCGTCGACACGGCCCCCCGCTGGATGCAGGTGGCGGTGGTGATGCTCCCGCTCTCACCCTACCTGAAAGCCCTGAGGGCCATCTTCAACGACGGCGCCAGCCTGGCCGGACAGGGAGCCGGCCTGGCGGTGGTGGTCCTCTGGACCGTGGCGTGCTTCGGGTTGGCCGTGCGCCGGTTCCGCTGGGTCTAGACCTTATCGATAGGTCCCGTTAGCCAGGTCCGAACGCGACCCGGCGCCCCGGTTCGCCGTCCAGGCCAAGGGCTGCATGGGTTTCACGACCGTCGCCCCGTCCAGGTCCACACACTGGGCGCAGATGGTGAGCCGGTACTTGACATGGTACTCCCGGCGTTCCAGTAGCCATAAGTTATTGACTAAAATACGGTTACACCACCTGCACTTCGAGGTCATTGGAGCCGTGCGGGACATGGCTTCCCCCTGTGAATGGTGCTGACGCCCAGGCCGTAGAGGATCCTTCTTGTCACCTAGTTGAGATCAACAGGAACGTTTACGCATAAACCATGAACATCAAGGAAAGAGTCATAGGAAAGTGCCCAAATATAGGCTCCGGCTGGCCATCAGGCAATGGTTTCAGAATTGAATATCAAGAATATTTTACGTGTTTAGCCATGTTTCAAGCGGGGAACGTGCCCATCACACAAAGAAGGAACGGTATTTCATATCGGAAACCAGGATGTGCTCGAGCCACCATTCCTTCAGGAAGCTGAGCAGCATGTTCAGGATCCTGCGCTGCTGCTCCGGGTCGTCCATGTCCATGGTGAACACGGCCAGCCGCTGCCGGAAGGCCAGGTGCTCCCTCTGCTGGCCCTGAAGGTCGGGGTAGCCCACCTCCTTCAGCATCGCCTCCTCGCGCTCGCAGTGGCCGATGGCGTAGTTGGTCAACTGGTTGAGAATTTCCACCAGGTTCGCCTGCCAGCCAGGCTGGTCCCGGTTCAGGGCGATCGTGTTGATGAGGGCAAGAATGGTCTTGTGCTCCTCATCCAACTGGGGGACTCCCACGCTGTATCGTTCTTCCCACAGGCCTTCCACCATAAGCGATGAATCCTTATACCGAAACCTGACCTGACTGTCCCTGACTGCCTGGGGAAAAGTTTAGGACCACTTCATCGTTTTTGGGAGACAGATCCTGGCGAGGAGTTGCCTCGGAGGGTTCAGGAGCCTGCGGGGCCCCTGGGCGCGCCCACGATGCACCACCCATGGGGATAAGTTTTTATTAATCAAACGACCTGGATATCGTTAATAATTCAGGTACCTCACCAGGAGCAGCGCCCATGGCTGGAACGACGACCCCACCTCCCGTGACCGTCCAGCGGGGCTTGCAGCTCAAGCCCGCCCTGGCCACCCTCCTCATCGGCCTGGCCCTCTACCTGGGCCTGCCCCGTCTGGCGCCGTTGCCGGGCCTCGAGAGCTTCAAGGGCACGGCCGCCGCCACCCTGGTCGTGGCGGCGCCCAAGGGGCCCGAGCCCGCCGCCGCCGAGGCCGCCGCCCCAGCGGCCGCCAAGGCCCAGGCCGCCCTGGAAGCCAGGCGCCGCTCCGACTGGGTGAGGGGCCTGCATCTCCTGGCGATCTTCATCACGACCATCGTCGGCATCATCCTCAAGCCGATGCCCATGGGGGCCGTGGCCATCATCGGCATCGCCGTCACCGCCATGAGCCGGACCCTCCCCATCGGCGACGCCCTGAGCGGCTTCTCGGACGTGGTCATCTGGCTCATCGTCGCGGCCTTCTTCATCTCCCGGGGCTTCATCCGCACCGGCCTGGGGGCCCGCATCGCCTACAACTTCATGGCCCTGCTCGGGCGGCGCACCCTGGGCCTCAGCTACGGCCTGGCCGCCACCGACCTGCTGCTGGCCCCCGCCATCCCCAGCAACACCGCCCGCGCCGGGGGCATCGTCATGCCCATCATGGCCAGCCTGGCCCGGGCCTACGGCAGCAGGCCCGACGATGGCACGGAGCGCAGGATCGGCGGCTTCCTCACCCTCACCGCCTACCAGGTCAACGTCATCACCAGCGCCATGTTCCTCACCGCCATGGCGGCCAACCCCCTGGCCCAGAAGCTCGCCGGCGACCTCCACATCGCCATCACCTGGGGCGGCTGGGCCCTGGCGGCGCTGGTGCCGGGCCTGGCCAGCCTGATCGTGGTGCCCTGGGTGATCTACAAGGTCCACCCCCCCGAGGTCAGGGAGACCCCGGGCGCCGTGGCGCTGGCCCGGGAGAAGCTGGCCGAGCTGGGGCCGGTCTCCACCCAGGAGTGGATGATGCTCTTCGTCTTCGCCATGCTCCTGGTGCTCTGGATCTTCGGGGGGCACTTCGGGGAGATGAACGCGACCACCGCGGCCCTGCTGGGTCTGGCCGCCCTGCTCATCCTCGGCGTGCTGGGCTGGGAGGACGTCAAGAACGAGACCGGCGCCTGGGACACCCTGGTGTGGTTCGCGGCCCTGGTGATGATGGCCAGCTTCCTGAACAAGCTGGGCGTGATCCCCTGGTTCAGCCACACCATCGGCAGCCTGATGGGAGGCCATGGCTGGATCTTCGCGTTCCTGGTGCTAAGCCTCACCTACTTCTACAGCCACTATTTCTTCGCCAGCAACACCGCCCACGTGGCATCCATGTATGCCGCCTTCCTGGGCGTGTCCGTGGCCCTGGGCGCCCCGCCCGTGCTCGCCGCGCTGGTGCTGGGCTTTTTCGGCAACCTGTTCGCGGGCATGACCCACTACGGCTCGGGCCCCGCCCCGGTCCTGTTCGGCACGGGCTACGTGGACATCGGGACCTGGTGGAAGGTCGGCTTCCTGGTGAGCGTCGTCAACCTCGTGCTCTGGGTCGGCCTGGGCGGCCTGTGGTGGAAGGTCATCGGCCTCTGGTAGCCGATCCGGGCCCAGCCCCGGAGGCGACAGGTTTTTCATGGCCTTGTCATGGCTGTGAATTGGCCGGGAGGCGCGGGCCGGGCTAGACTGGCAAGGGCCCCTGGCCGCCGCCGTTCCAGTAGACGTCTTCGGAGAAAACATGGTTATCGATTCGGTACTGGCCTCGGCCATCGACCACACGCTGCTCAAGCCCGACGCCACGGCCCCGGAGGTTGAGGCGCTCTGCCGCGAGGCCATTGAATACGGGTTCTGCTCGGTGTGCGTGAACTCCTCGTGGGTGGCCCTCTGCCATGAGCTCCTGAAGGGCTCCACGGTCAAGGTCTGCACCGTGGTGGGCTTCCCCCTGGGCGCCATGGCCGCCCCCAGCAAGGCCTTCGAGGCCCGCCAGGCCGTGGCCGACGGGGCCGACGAGATCGACATGGTCATCCACCTCGGCGCCCTCAAGGCCGGCGCCCTCGACCAGGTGGCCCAGGACATCCGGGGCGTGGTGGAGGCCGCCGGACCCCGGGTCACCAAGGTCATCCTCGAGACCGGGCTCCTCACGGACGCGGAGAAGGTCACCGCCTGCACGCTCAGCAAGGAGGCCGGGGCCGCCTTCGTGAAGACCTCCACGGGCTTCGCCAAGGGCGGCGCCACCATCGAGGACATCGCCCTGATGCGCAGGACCGTGGGCCCGGCCATGGGCGTCAAGGCCTCGGGCGGCGTGCGCAGCCTGGCCGACGCCCGGGCCATGCTGGCCGCGGGCGCCACCCGGATCGGGGCGAGCTCGGGGGTGGCCATCGTCACCGGCGGGCAGGGACAAGGCTACTGACAGGCCGGACTAGATCGTCTCCAGCAGCCAGGGCTTCCGGGCGCTGGGCTCGGGCCGGATCGTGATCCAGCCCGCCGGCAGGGGGTTGCCGGTCCTGCCGTTGTGATGGAGGGTCAGGATGCTTTCGCCCTTCTCCACCCGGTCACCGACGTTGCGGTGGACGTGGATGCCGACGCCCAGGTCCAGCACATCGTCCTTGGAGGCGCGGCCACCGCCCATCTCCATGGCGAGGATGCCCAGGCAGCGGCTGTCCATGGCATGAATGTAGCCGTTGGTTTCCGCGAGGAGCTCCTGCGACCGGGTGCTGCCGGGCAGGAGGCTGAAGTCGTCCAGGGCGGCGGGGTCGCCGCCGTTGGCGGCCACCCAGTTGCGGTAGGTGGCCATGGCCCGGCCGGAGGCCACGCTGTCGGCGACCAGGGCTTCGGCCTCGGCCAGGGTCGAGGCGGCGTGGCCCAGGATGAGCATCTCCGCGGCCAGCCGGAAGCTCATGGCGGCCAGGTCCGAGGTCCGGTCCAGCCCCTTGAGGATCCCGACGGACTCGATGATCTCCAGGGTGTTGCCGATGGCGTAGCCCAGGGGTTCTTCCATGCGCGTGATGAGCGCCTTGAGCTTCATGCCGTGGGCCCGGCCCACGGCCACCATGCTCTGGGCCAGGGTGCGGGCGTCCTCGAGGGTCTTCATGAAGGCGCCGCCACCGCACTTGACGTCCAACACCAGGGCATCGGAGCCCCCGGCCAGCTTCTTGGACATGATGCTGGCCGTGATGAGGGGGATGGATTCCACCGTGGCCGTGACGTCCCGCAGGGCGTAGAGCTTGCGGTCGGCGGGGCAGATGTCGCCGGTCTGGGCGCTGTTGGCGAAGCCCGTGGCGCGCAGGCTCTCCCGGAAGCCGTCCTGGTCCAGCTCCACCCGGAGGCCCGGGATGGCGGCGTACTTGTCCACCGTCCCGCCCGTGTGGCCCAGGCCGCGGCCGCTGAACATGGCGCAGGGCACTCCGCAGGAAGCGACGATGGGACCCAGGATCAGGGTGGTCTTGTCGCCCACGCCGCCGGTGGAGTGCTTGTCGACCTTGATGCCGGGGACGGAGGAGAGGTCCACCCGGTCGCCGGAATCGCGCATGGCCAGCGTCAGGGCGAGGGTCTCCTCGACATCCATGCCCTGCCAGCAGATGGCCATGAGCAGGGCGGCGCTCTGCTCGTCGGGGATGGTGCCGCGGGAGGCGCCCGAGGTCCAGAAGGCGATCTGTTCGGGCGTGAGCCTGCCGCCGGTCTTCTTGGTGTAGATGAGGTCGTACATGCGCATGGTTTCTTACCTTCTTCCTTGCCGGGTGCCGGGGTGCGACTACAGTTCGAGCTTGCGGAGGAAGGCCCTCACGAGCGCTTCGAAGTCCTTGGCCGCGGCGGCCCCGGCTTCGAGGACTTCCTTGTGGGTGAGCGGCTCGGGCAGCATGCCGGCGGCCATGTTGCACAGGCAGGAGATCCCGGCGGCCCTCATGCCTTCCTGGCGGGCGACGATCACTTCGGGGACCGTGCTCATGCCCACCGCATCCGCGCCCATGGCCCGGAAGGCCCGGATTTCCGCGGGCGATTCATAGCTCGGGCCGGTGACGGCCAGGTAGACCCCCTCCTGGACGGTCTGGCCCAGGTCCGTGGCCGCCTGGAGGATCTGGCCGGTCAGACCGCGGTCGTAGGCCGCCGTCATGTCCGGGAAGCGGGGCCCGGGCCCCACGTTGGGGCCGATCAGGGGGTTGGTGCCCATGAAGTTGATGTGGTCAGTGAGGACCATGAGCTGGCCGACCTTGAAGGCCGGGTTGATGGCGCCGGCGGCGTTGGTGTGGATCACGGCCTTCACGCCCAGGCGGGCGTGGATCCTCATGGGGGCCGTCACCAGGTCCATGGGGTTGCCTTCGTAGAAGTGGAACCGGCCGGCCTGGAGGACGATGTTCCGGCCCTCCATGCGGCAGAAGATCAGTTTCCCCTGATGCCCCTGCACGGTCTGGACCGGAAAGCCCAGGTCGGTAAACGGGACGGACACGCCCTCCCGGGCCTCGGCGCAGTCCCCCAGGGCGCCCAGGCCGGAGCCGAGCACCAGGGCGAGTTCGGGGATGAAGGGGGCGCGGGCGCGCAGGCTCTCCAGGGCGGGTTGGATGTTCACAGGTGCTCCTTCTTGTTGTCCAGGCTCTCTGAGGTGAAGGTCTAGCTGAGGATGCCCGCGATGCAGGCGGACATGAAATTCGCGAGGGTGCCCGCGATCATGGCCTTGAGGCCCAGACGGGCCAAGTCGCCCCGCCGCTCGGGCACCAGGGCGCCGATGCCGCCCACCTGGATGGCGATGCTGCTGAAGTTGGCGAACCCGCACAGGGCGAAGGTCGAGATGAGGCGGGCCTTGGTGCTGAGGTCAGGCAGGCTGCCCAGCTTGATGTAGGCGACGAACTCGTTGATCACCATGCGCTGGCCCAGAAGGGAGCCCACCACGCCGGATTCCCGCCAGGGCACGCCCATGAGCCAGGCGAAGGGCCGGAAGATGACACCCAGGATGAGTTCCAGGGACAGGGCCGGGAAGATGGCCTTGAGGATGCCGTTGAGCATGGCGATGAGGGCGATGAAGGCGATGAGCATGCCCGCGACGTTGATGGCCAGGTGCAGGCCTTCCGAGGCGCCCCGGGCGGCGGCATCCAGCACGTTGGCGTCGGCGCAGGGGATGTCCACGGCGATGCTGCCGTCGGTTTGCGGAGTCTCGGTCTCGGGCTCGAGGATCTTGGCGATCATGATGGCCCCCGGAGCCGTCATGATCACGGCGGTGAGCAGATGAACCACGTCCACGTGGGCGACCTGCACGTAGGCCACCATGATGGACCCCGAGACGTGGGCCATGCCCGCCGTCATGATGACCATCAGCTCGCTGCGGGTGAGGCTGGCCAGATAGGGCCGGATGGTGAGGGGCGCTTCGGTCTGGCCCATGAGGATGCTGGCGGAGACACACAGGCTCTCGGCGCCGCTCACCTTGAGGAAGCGGCGGATGGTCCTGGAGAACCCCCCCACCACCCACTGCATGACGCCCAGGTAGTAGAGGACGGCGAAGATGCTGGCCACGAAGATGATGGTGGGCAGCACCACGAAGGCGAAGATCATCCCGAGGCTGCCCACGGTCGCGCCCTGGGCGTTCACGACCCCGGCTCCGCCGGGCGTGGCCAGGGGCCCGAAGACGAAGGTGGCGCCCTCCTTGGCGAAGGACATGAGCCCGTCCACCACGTGGCGCATCTGCAGGAAGACGGCCCCCACGAGGTTCCCGCGCAGCAGTCCCAGGAGCACGACCACCCCCAGGAGGCCCTTCCACCATTTCTGCTGGAGGACGTGGTAGTGCCTGGAGACCACGGGCGCGACCGCCAGCCCCAGGATGCCCCACCCCAGGTGCGGGGGCCAGCGCACGAAGCTCAGGGAGCCGGCGATGGCGTCGCCCTTGAGGACCACCAGGGCGAGAACCCACTGGAGGCCCATGGCCCAGCCCACGGTCTTCCAATGGATGGCTTTGCGGTTTGACGACCAGCCATAGGCCAGGGCGATGAAACAGACAAGACCGAGCAGTCCCGTGAACCGACCCATGCTACTCCCTTATGTCATGCGTCCAGATTACCAAAAGAGCGCCGTGTTTATATTTCATTGGCCAGTTTGAGTTCCAAGGCCCGCTTGCGTTCGGCCCTGGACAGGAAGGCCACCGCGACCAGCACGCCCCCCAGCGAGACCCAGTTCTGCAGGCTGGGGAGACGGCTCCTGAACAGCCAGTGGCCCATGATCGTGGCGGTGGTGCCTGCCACCAGGGAGGTCAGCCGGTTGATCAGGCCCGTGAACGTCGCGGTGCGGCCCTTGAACATGAAGATGAACACCGAGAAGAACGCCACCAGGCCGAAGGCAAGGCCCGACAGCGAGGCCCAGTACCAGCCCGGCGCCGGGGTCCGGATCGAGCCGATGAAATCGGCGACCTGCCGCACTGCACCCATGGAGGGGAACCCGTGTGGCCCGAAGTACACGGCCAGGACCAGCCCGATCATGGCAATCGAGGCCGCGATCTGTTCCACGGCGAAGAACGCCTTGTTGTCCAGGGGCGCGCCCCTGGGCCGGGTGTTCTTGTAGTAGTTCATGATGTAGATGCGGATGGCGTAGGACACGATGTAGCTGATGAAGATGACCCGCGCGGCCTGGTTGCGCAGGAAGGCGAAGCCCCCCGTGTGGGACCCGAAGAGCTCGATGCAGGCCGCCAGCACCGCGAAGAGCACCGCCACGTTCTCTTCCCAGTAGATGCGCTTGTGGAGGATGCCCCTGGCGATCTGGAGTCCGTCCACCACGCGCCCGATGACGATGACCGAAGCCCGCATGATCACCATGGCCACCATCACCGAAATGGGGAGGGTGTACATGAGGGTGGTGGTGGGAATGACGATGGCCGTGCAGATGCCGCTGGGGATGATGTAGAAGAGCTCCGAGGGCAGCGTGACCCCGCAGACCCGCACGGGCCGGATGGACTTCATCCGCCACCAGCCCAGGACCACCGCCGGGACGAGGCAGGTGAGATTCGCCCCCAGGGTGTTGTAGCCCAGGAAGGCGATGTCGTTCATGCGCGGCGTGCCCAGGATCGTCGTGGGCGAACCGGTGAAGGCCTTGACCACCAGGCCCGTGATGACATAGAGGAAATAATAGCCCGTACAGAGCTGCAGGAGCCTCTCCGTGCTGCCTTCCGTCGTTTTCCACATGGAGTCAGCGGCCGAAGGCCTTGAAGGTGTCCTTGAGGCCGCCATGGATGGCCGCGACGTCCTCGGGAGCCCAGGTTTCCCTGGGAGCGCGCACGAAGGTCGTGAGGTCCTTGCGGTTGTCGAAGCGGGCGGCAGGGATGTGCAGGGTCCTGCTGGTGAAACGATCGCCCTCGGCCACGATGCGCTCCACCTGGATGGTGCCGGGGCGATCGCTCTGCTCGAGCAGCCAGGCCATGTCGTCACAACCGTACTGGCCCAGCATGACCTCCATGGGCACGCTGTGGTTCAGGATGCTGCCCTGGCCGTCGGGAAGGCCCCGTTCGATGTTCTTCCTCCGGCTCTGGGCGGGTTCCACCCAGATGTACATGAGGCTGGCCCGCTCCAGCAGGTCCACGGGCAGGTGCTGGAAGGCGGTGGCGTAGCCGTAGGGGGGCGTGAGGGGGAAGGCCGAACCGTTGGGGCCGCCGCGGGCGGCCTCGAGGACGATGGTCCTGCCTTCGATGCCCAGGGCATTCTGACGATTGAGGGCATCCAGTTCCGCCCGGCATTCCGCCTCCAGGGCCTCGCCCGCGGCCTTGCGGACCTTGTGGGGCAGGTCGCCCAGCACGTCCAGCATGCCGGCCTTGAGCCGGGCCTGGTCGATCCGGTCGAAGAGATGCTGGGCGGCGCTCGCCACCTCCGTGTGGACACCCTTTCTCAGGTTCGCGTAGTCCTCGCTCAGCAGCTCGATGAGCACGGCCCAGGTCCAGTCGTCCAGGAAGGGGCGGGTGGGGCCACCGTAGAACCGGTAGGCGCAGCCCCGGGCCTGGAGCTCGTCATCCAGGCGGTGCATGAGGTGGACGTAGGGGTAGTCGTCCAGTTGCAGGGTGGGCCCCATGCCGAAGTCCTCCCGGCACTGGTCCGGAGTGAGGCTGGCGAGGTACCGGCGCATCTCGGATTTGCCGGAGGCGGGAAGGGAGAAGAGGAGCAGGGTGTCGAGTAGTTTTGTTTGCATACCAAGTTCCCGGATTTGAGGAAAGGGGCCCGGCCACGGGCTGTGCTCGGGGTTGTCAGATGTCGTTGCAATTGTGGCAGACGCATCAGCTAGTGAAACAATTCGGGACGCAATCGCCATTTCTTTTCACATTCAAGTTCAGCGTTCACCCTGCGGGAAATTTTCCCGTCGTTGCCGGACCTGCCCGGCACACAAGACAAGCCCCCGCTTGTGCGAGGGCTTGTTGTCAAGGATTCCCGCTTTGGGGTCGAGCGTGTCCGATCAGGGGTTGCCACCGGTGTAGGAGTGGTAGCCAAGGTAGTTGGTGCTGGTGGGTGTGGCGGTTTCCACCAGGCCCAGGGCGGTCGCGGTGATCTGGACGGCGTCCACCTGGGTCCATTCCGCCGGGGTGTAGGTCGGGTTGGGAATGAGCACGGACGCATTGCGCACGAAGGAGCGGTCCTGGCCCGGAGGGGTGGCGGTGGCGCCCCACCCTGCGGGGATGACCACGGGGGTGGCGGGATCCCAGTCCAGCATGGACTGGTCGGTGCCGGGAGCAAGGTAGGCGCCGATGGCGTCGGTGCGGTTGGTGTAGGACGTGAGGTCCGTGGCGCTGCTGGGCGTGGTCGTGCTCAGGTACATGACGTCGTTGCCGTTGAAGCCCATGACGGTCGTGTCCGTGATGATCCGGGCTCCATTCGGAGCGGTGGTGCCGCCGGTATTGTAGGGGTTGGCCGGCAGGATGGCCGAGGTGTTCCGGAACAGCATGGAGGCGCCTGGGGCCAGGGTGCCGGTGAGGGCCAGGCCGTAGAACTTGTTGGTGGTCCTGGGGTTGTTCCACTGGCAAAGGTACATGGGTGAGGTGGCCGCATCCCAGGTGCCCGTGCCGACGTTGGTGATCTCGATCCACTTGTTGTTGCTGGTGCCCTCGTAGTACTGGCTGATGATGAGGGTGGCCGAGCCGGTCACGACGGCGGGCTGGACGACGAACGTGAAGGTCCGGGTGGTGGTGGCGCTGTCCCTGTCGGTGGCGACGACGGTGACCAGAGCGGATCCGGACTGCCCGGTGACCGGGGTGAGCGTGAGAGTCCACCCCGTGCCGGCCTGGTAGGCCGCGACGATGCCGGCATTGGCCAGCAGGGCCGTGTTCCCGGAGGTGGCGGCCACGGTGATGCTGGCGGCCGCGGTGGTGTCGTCGGCGAGGGTGAAGGTCGCGGTGCCGGAGGTGTTGAACGGCACGCTGACGGAGGGCAGCGTACCGGGCGTGAAGACCGGCGGCGTGTTGGCCGAGCCGGCGATGGTGACGACATGGGAGATGCTGTTGCTGTGGCCGGCGGCATCGGTGGCGGTGAAGGTCACGGTGAAATCCCCGGCCGTGCTGAAGGCGTGGGTCGTGTCGAGGGTGGGATCCAGGGCGGAGCCGTCACCGAAATTCCAGGAGGTGGAGACGATGGCGTCCGGGTCGGGGGTGGCCATGGCCTTGAAGGGCACCGCGGTGCCGGTCACGGCGGTGGTCAGGTCGATGATGGTCACGGCGCTGGTGTTGACGTCGATGTGCTTGAATTCCGTGTCCCAGGACGGATTGATCATGTATACATTGGGCTTGTTGGGACCCTGTTCGAGGGGTGCGCCCCAGCCCGTGACCTCCACCGCCGAGGTGAAGGTGGCGGGCAGAGGGCTGGTGGGGGTCGGGAAGAACGTGAGGCCGGTGAGTTCCTGGACCCGGTCGACGGTGGTGGTGAACTTCCAGAAGTCCGTATCGGCCATGGCCACCCCGGGTTTGCCCAGGGTGCTGCTGTGGGGCACGATGGCGGCGAGCACCTTGGGGGTGCCGGAGGCGGTCTCGCGCACCATGATCTTGTAGAAGGCGTTGGGAACCGGGATGTTCTTGGCGCCGATGGGATTGACGAGCTGAACGGCGAAGATGGGGCCGGTGTAGACCCAGACCCGGCCGAAGGCGGAGGGGTAGGTCTGGGTGGCGAGGGTCTCGAAGTTGTTCCACTCCCCGCCGTTGAAGGTCTGGTCCTGGGGGCACATGTTGGTCATGTACATCGTGGAGGCGCCGGCGTCGGGGCCGTAGGTGTCGCGCAGGTCGGCGAAGCCGGTCTGGTGGCCCCGGGCGAAGCCGGTGTTGGTGTAGTCCGAGGAGGTGAGGGAGCCGGGGATGCGGGTGTCGTCCGGATAGGTGGCGGGGCGCGCGAAGGTGAAGGGCGCCGAGGGAAAGAAGCAGGCCGAGGACCAGAGCGGGTTCATCATTGCGGTGTCGTAGCCGAGCCGGAACGAGCCCAGGACGGGATCCGCGGGCGCGGTGGTGAACCAGGAGGAGACCACGTGGTAGTTGGCGTTCCCCGTGGCCAGGGGATCGCCCGCATAGACCGGCGAGGGAGCCTGGACCGTGAGGGTCGCGGGCGTGCTGTCCACGCTGCCGCCGCCGTTGGTGACGGTCACCAGGTACTGGTCGGCCACATTGTGGAGATCCGTGGCGGTGACGGTGTAGCTGGAGCTGGTGGCGCCGGCGATGGCCGTGCCGTTCTTCTTCCAGGCGTAGGTCAGGCCGTTGCCCGTGGCGGTCACCGCGAAGGTGGCTCCGTCGGGGGGCCGGACCGCCTTGGAGGCGGGCTGCACCGTGATCACCGGGGCGGGCGTGACGGTCACCGTGAGGACGGCCGCCGCGCTGGTGGTGGTGCGGGCCAGGGCGTCGGTCACGGCGCAGGAGAAGGAAGCCGCATTGTCAGAACCGAAGGAAAGGACGCCGGTGGTGTAGGAACTGGCGGTGGCGCCCGGGATGGCGGTGGCGCCGCGGAGCCACTGGTAGGTGTAGGGCGCCACGCCGGAGGCGGTGACGCTGAAGGTGGCCGTGGCTCCATCCGCGGCGGTCTGGCTCGAGGGGGCCGTGACCACCAGGACGGGGTACACCGTGAGCGTGGCCGCTGAGCTGGTGGCACTCCCCGCGCCGTTGGTGACCTTGACGGTGTAGCTTCCGGCATCCGCCGAAGCGGCGGCCGCGATGCCGTAGGTCGCGGCGGTGGCGCCGGGGATCGCCGTGCTGCCCAGTGACCACTGGTAGGTGAAGGGCACGGTGCCCGCGGCCACCACCGTGAAGCTGGCGCTCTGGCCCGCCGTGACCGACGCGCCCAGGGGCTGGGTCGTGATGGACGGGGCGATCGTGGCCGGATTCACGGTGAGGGTGGCCGCGGCGCTGGTGACACTGCCCACGGCGTTGGTGACCGTCACGGCATAGGAGCCCGCGTCGGCGGCCGCGGCGGCGGCGATGGCATAGGTGGGGCCGGTGGCGCCGGCGAGGGCGGCGCCGCCCAGGCTCCACTGGTAGGTCAGGGGCGCGGTGCCCGAGGCCGCCACAGTGAAGCCTGCGGGCTGCCCCTCGATGACGGTGGCGCTGAGGGGCTGGGTAGTGATGGCCGGCGCGAGGGGGAGCGGGGTCACGGTGAGGACGGCGGCGGAGCTGGTCGCGCCGCCGCCGGCGCTGCCGATGGTGACGGTGTAGCTGCCGGCGTCCGAGGCGGCCACGGCCGCGATGGTGAAGGCGGGCGAGGTGGCCCCGGCGATGGCGGAGCCGTCCTTGTTCCACTGGTAGGTGAAGGGGGCCGTGCCGTCGACGGTCACCGCGAAGGTCACGGGCTGGCCCTGGAGGATGGTCTGGGCCGCGGGCCCGGTCACCACCGTCGGCGCGAGGGCGATGGTGGCGTTATTGCCGCCTCCGCTGGCGCAGCCCAGGGCGCCCCCCAGGAGGGTACCGAGCAGGAGGGGCACAACCCAGGCTCCAAGGCCAAACCATCGATAGGTGCGGGCCGTGGCCCGGCAGGACTTCATCACGTCTCTCCTCGACCCTGAAAAGGTCAAATTGCTGTGGCAGGGGAAGGAAAATCGTAGCCCTTGGAAGGAAACGAAATGGCCATGTTGAATTAATTTAATAAAATCCCGGCTTCGGGAACCCAGGCCCGGCGCCCGTGGCTTACCTGCCATGGAAGGGTGTTGCTTTTCTTAATTTGACTCGCCACGGTGCCATACTGGAAGGAACCAGGACGAGTTGGCTTAATTCCGCAGCGAAAGGAACATCGTGAGAAAGATCCATCTGCTAATCGGTGGCTGGGCGCTCGGCTTGGCCTTGGCGGCGCAGGCGCCCCTGGTCCTGGCGGCGCAGGCCCCCTTGGGCGCGCCGCACATGGACCATGCCGTCTCGGCCGCAGTGGGTCCCGCCGTGGCCGACGACCCGGACCTCGCCAAGGTCATCGCCCCCCTTGCCGCCGAGATCAGGACCTCCTTCGGCCGCGTCATCGCCAAGGCCCCGGAAGGGCTGAGGAAAGGTGGCGCCGGATCGTCCCCCTTGGGCAACTTCCTGGCCGACACCATGCGCGAGGGGGCCGCCAAGGCCACCGGCACCGAGGTGCGCTTCGCCTTCACCAACTCCGGCGGCCTGCGGAGGGACATCTCGCCGGGGGACCTGAAGGTCCAGGACATCTACGAGGTGCTGCCCTTCGAGAACGAGCTGGTGGTGGCCGAGTACACCGGCGCCGAGATCATCGCGATCCTGAAGGAGGGCATCCTGAAACGGGGCGGCGAGCCCTGCTCGGGCACCCGGGTCTCCCTGACGGGCACGCCTGAGCACCCCGTGGCGTCCTTCACCTGGAGCGACGGCAAGCCCATCGACCTTGGCGCCACCTACCGGGCCGCCACCACCGACTACCTCCTGTCCACCGGGGACGCCACGCCCACCCTCAAGCTCGGGCGCAAGGTGGTCGCCACGGGCGTGCCGGTGCGCACCCTGGTCCTGGAGGTCTGCGAGGCCAAGGGCAAGCTGGGCCTGCCGGTCCTGCCCCCGGAAGGCGCCCGCTACGTCTTCTCCCCCGAACTCGCCGAGGCCCTCAGGGCCAAGACCTTCAAATTCTAGAGGAAGCCCCATGGAACGACGCACCTTCCTCCAGGCCCTCGGGGCCGCCACCGTGGCCTCCCGCCTTGCGGCGGCGGAAGGACCCGGCCCGGGCCGGATCACCTTCCTGCACACCAACGACACCCACTCCCGCATCGAGCCCTTCGGGCCCGGCAGCGGCAGCCTCACCGGCCGGGGCGGCATCGCCCGCCGCGCCACCATGGTCAAGCAGATCCGCGCGACGACCCCCAACGTCCTCCTGCTGGACGCGGGCGACGTCTTCCAGGGCACCCCCTACTTCAACCAGTACAAGGGCTTCGTGGACTTCAAGCTCATGTCCATGTGCGGCTACGACGCCGGCACCCTGGGCAACCACGACTTCGACAACGGCGTGGAGGGCCTCACGGCGGCCCTGGGGGAGGCCCATTTCCCGATCCTCAACTGCAATTTCGACACCAAGGGCGCCCCCGCCCTGGGCGCGCGCCTCCGGCCCTGGCTGGTGAAGGAGTTCCCCGGCGTGAGGGTGGGGCTCACAGGAGTCGGCATCGACTTCAAGGGCCTGGTCGCCCCACGCAACCACCTGGGCGTCGAGTGGCGCGACCCCTTCGAGTCCCTCCGGCCCGTGGTGCGCCACCTGCGCGAGGTCGAGAAGGTGGACCTGGTGGTGGTGCTCTCCCACCTGGGCTACGACATGGCCGGCTCCAGCCACGACGACCTGAAGCTGGCCAAGGCGGTGCCCGGCATCGACACCATCATCGGCGGGCACACCCACACCTTCATGGACGCCCCGGTCAAGGTGGCCAATGCCCTGGGGGAGACGGAGATCTTCCAGGTGGGCTTCGCCGGCCTGAACCTGGGCCGCATGGACTATGCGGTGCGGGACGGCGTGAAGGTGTCCTCCATGGGCATGGTGGTCCCCGTCCTGGCCTGAAGCCCTGCCCTTCTTCTGGAGCAACCCCATGGAACATCCGCAAGGGTACCGGTTCAGGCGCTTCCTGAACTGGTTCCCCCTCGGCCTGACCTACGCGACCATGTACATGGGTCGATACAACTTCAATGTCGTCAAGAGCGACATCGGCGCCTGGTACCACCTGGACAAGGCCCAGATGGGCATCATCGCCACCGCCGGCTTCTGGACCTACGGCCTGGCCGTGGCCATCAACGGGCCGCTGGCCGACCGCATCGGCGGCCGCAAGGCGATCCTGGTGGGCGCCCTGGGGGCGGCCACCATGAACCTGCTGGTGGGCCTGATGTTCCTGAACGGGTTCACCACGCGCCTCCTGGTGTCCCTGAGCCTCCTCTGGAGCCTCAACATGTACTTCCAGAGCCTGGGCGCACTGAGTGTGGTGAAGGTGAACAGCACCTGGTTCCACGTCAAGGAGCGCGGCATCTTCGGGGGCATCTTCGGGGCGATGATCAGCTCGGGCTATTTCCTGGCCACCTCCGTGGGGGCTTGGCTCCTGGCCGTCAGCCGCAGCTGGACCATCATCTGGTTCGCCCCGGTGGCGGCCATGGGGGTCATGGCGGGCGTGGATTACGTCCTGGTGCGCAACCGGCCCGGCCACGCCGGCTTCAAGGACTTCGACACCGGCGACGGCAGCGGCGCCCACCTGGCCGAGGACCAGCCCCTGCCCCTCAAGGAGCTGCTGACCATGGTGATCGGGAATCCTGTGATCGTCGCCCTGATCTGCGCGGAATTCTGCACCGGGTTCGTGCGCCAGGGGATCATGCTCTACTTCACCGAGTACCTGGAGGAGGTCTACCACCTCTCCAAGCGGGCCGCCCTGTTCGGCGCCACCGGCATCGCCTTCATGCTGGGCGGCATCCTCGGCGGCCTCCTGTGCGGCTGGATGAGCGACAAGCTCTTCCAGAGCCGGCGCCCCCCGGTGGCGTTCCTGTTCTACCTGGTCCAGGTGGTGATGCTGGTGCTTCTGGGCCTCTGCCTGGGCCGCGGCACCACGGGCGGCCAGGTGTGGGCCGTGGTCCTCCTGGGTCTGACCGCCATGTTCATCTTCGGCGTCCACGGCATGCTCAGCGGCACCGCCTCCATGGACTTCGGCGGACGCAAGGCCGCCGCCACCGTGACCGGGGCCCTGGACGGCATCCAGTACATCGGCTCGGGCCTCACCGGCTTCGGCCTGGGCTGGGTGCTGCGCACCTACGGCTGGGACGGCACCGCCGCCGCCGGCCACGTGCCCGCCAACGCGTGGGTCTGGGTGGGCTGCATCATCCCCTTCAGCCTCGTCGGCGCCCTCATCATGACCACCATCTGGAAGGCCAAGGCGGGGAAGGTCGCCAAGGACAGCGGCGCCCCGGGGCTCCGGGGCGCTGTCCAGGGGGCTGGGACCGTTCAATAATCCGTGAACACCAGGGCGAAGGGCTCGTTCTCCATGGGCTCGATGCCGACCAGGACGCAGTGGATCGTCATGGTGCGGTCGGACTTGTTCTGGTAGAAGGCGGCGTCGTCCCGGTGGTGCAGCTTGTTGACGAACAGGCCGGGATCCTCGGTGCGACCGTAGTTTTCGCTGATGAACCGGACCCTCCAGTTCCGCAGGCGCTTGACCTTGAGCTGGACCATCAGCTTGCCCCCGGGGGGGACCTGGACGGCGTAGGAGCGGTTGGACTGCATGCTGCCGGGGGCGTTGGGGTCCTGGCTCTTGTCGTCCATGCTCTTGGAGGGGTCCTTGGCGCCGTCCCTGCCGTTGCCGGGGGTGGTATTCACCAGGGCCTCGTTGCCCAGAGAGCCGGTGGACTTGTAGCCACCCGCGGCCTTGGCGAAGGTCGGCGTGGCCATGGTGACGGTCATCTTCCCTTCCAGGACAAAGGGCTTGGCCTTGGTCGGGGGTTCACTGAAGGCGAAGCCCCCGGCGTCGGGGGACGCTACCTGGGCCACGGGGGCAGCCGGGGCCTGGGCCAGGGCGAAGCCGCAGCAGCAGGCCAGCAGGAAGGCTTTGTTCATGATTAGCTCCTAAAAGAGCAGGGACTGGGCCCCGGATGGGGCCCAGTCCCTGGTTGGCGCGGGCCTACTGGCCGTCGATGGCGGTGGCCTGGGCCACGCCGCCGTTGGTTGTGATGTAGAGGTCGTGGCCCGAGGGGCTCACGAGCACGTTCTGGGGGAAGGTCAGGGAGGCCGGGAAGGAGCCCGTGGAGGTGCCGGTCTGGACCGCGGTGGTGACGGCCGGACTGGTGGTGACGGCCTGGCCCAGGACGGTGCTCGTGGTCCAGACGCCGGCGACCTGGGTGATCTTCCGGATGGTGTTGTTGAGGCTGTCGGCCACGTAGACGTTGCCGTTGGCATCCACCGAGACGCCCTGGGGGCTCAGGAAGAGGCTGGAGGTGGTCTTGACCGCGGTCACGGCACCCTCCACATAGCCCTTGGTGCCGCTGAAGCCACCGATGATCGTGCCCGTCCAGGTGTTGGCGGCGCCGACCAGGCGGCCCACGTAGTAGCTGTAGCGTTCGGCGACGTAGAGATTGCCGGAGGCGTCCGTGGCGATGCCCATGGGCGTGTTCAGGGTGAAGCCGGTGACGGTGACGGTGGCCGCCGTCCAGACGCCGCCGATGTTGGTGAGGTGGCGGATGACCTTGTTGCCGGTGTCGGTGACGTAGAGGCTGTTGTCCGGCGCGACGGTGAGGCCATAGGGGTACTTGAAGGTGGAGGTCCCGGTGGCGCCGTTGACGACGCCCGTGGTGAGCGGGATGCCGGCGATGGTGGAGACGTTCCAGACCTTGTTGACCGTGTCGTAGGTCAGCTGCCGGATCGTCGAGTTGCTCTGGTCGGCCACGTAGATATTGCCGGAGCTGTCCCGGGCCAGGCCCGCAGGCTGATTGAAGCTGGCGGCGGAGCCGACGCCGTCGGCATGGCCGGCGGTGCCCAGGCCAGGGGTGCCCGCGATGGTGCTCAGGGTGCCGTTGGGGCTGACCATGCGGATGCAGTTGTTGTAGGTGTCGGACACGAAGAGGTTGCCCGAGCCGTCCAGGACCATGCCGGCCATGGTGTTGTTGGTGGAGATGGCCGGATTGATGGCCATGGCGCCCGTGCCCAGGGGCCCGTCGGCCGTGCCCACGGAGGGGGCGGACCCGGCAAAGGTCGTGACATTGAAGTTCTTGTCAGCCTTGCGCAGATCGTTGTTGCCCGTTTCGCTGATGGTCAAGGTGCCGTTGGCATCCATATAGAGCCCGTAAGGGCTGCCCAGGGTGGCCGCATTGCCCTGCCCGTCCATGTTGCCGTAGGTGCCGGGGGTGGCCGTGCCCGTGGCGGCGCTTCCGATGACCGTGGTGAGGATGTTGGTGGTCAGGTCCAGGGCCCGCACCGCATTGTTCTTGGTGTCGGCGATGTAGAGGATGTGGCCGCTCAGGGCCAGGCCGTTGGGACCGTTGACCCGGGAGGTGCCCAGGCCCCCGTCCACGAAGCCCACGGCTCCGACCAGCTTGGTCGAACCGGTCGGGGGCTGGGTGGTGTCGCCGGCGATGGTGCTGGTGGTGGTGGGCGTTATGAGCCGGATCCGGTTGTTGTAGTTCTCGGAGACGTAGAGGTTGCCGGTGGTGGGGTCGAAGGCCATGCCCGAGACGCCGTCGAAGAGGGCCGAGGCGTTCGCGCCGTCCACATAGCCGTAGGAGGCCCGCGCCCCGGCTACGGTGGCGGCGTTGATGGTGCCGGTGGTGCCGCTGAGTCCGGACACCTTGACCACGTCGCCGTTGTAGTTTTCGGCCACCAGGAGGTTGGGCGGGGTCTTGTTGTCGATGACCGCGTTGATGGGGTTGTCGAACCCTGTGGTGTTGGTCTGGTAGCTGCCCACGATGCCCGCGAACACCGTCACGTTGGTGGCAGTGATGGGCATGGTCGTGCCGCTGAGGGTGACCTTGCGCACCGCGTGGTTGGCGTAGTCGACCACGAAGAGGTACGGCTGGTTGTTGTTGGAGGCGTCCTGCCAGTAGACCACGGAACGGGGCGTGTTGAACTGGGCCTGGAGGCCGGGCTTGTTGTCGGTGGTGCCGGGGACGCCGGTGGTGCCGGCCAGGGTGGTCACCACGCCCTGGGGCGTGACCAGGCGGATGACGTGGTTGTTGGCGTCTGGCACATAGAGGTTTCCGGCCGGGTCCACGCCGGCGTAGGACGGCAGGTTGAACTGGGCCGAGGTCCCGGTGGCGTCATGGGAGCCGGCGCCCTTGGTGATGTTGCCGGCGAGGACGTCCAGTCCCTGGGCCGCCACGGAAACGGCGTTGCTGGAGACGGTGCCCAGGCCGTTGACGGCCTTGAGGGTGTAGGTCTGGCGGCGCACCACGGGGCTCAGCGCGAAACTCGTGGCGCTGGCCGTGACCGGCTGGGGCGCCGCGGCGTTGGGGGAGACCAGGCTGAGGGTGTTGGGCGTGCCCGCCAGGGCCCAGTTGAAGGTGCTCGTGCCGCCGAAGGAGGTGAGCAGGGGCGTGGCCGAAAGCGGCGTCGTGAAGGCCAGCGGCGTGGCGTCCACCGTGATGGTCTGGGTCAGGGGGGGCTCGGTGCCGCCGCCCTGGAGGGTGGCCGTCAGGGTGTAGACGGTGGTCTGGGTGGGGCTGATGTTGTTCACCGAGCCGTTGCCCACGGGGAAGGTCGCGGGCAGGGTCGGATCGGGCGGGACCGCCGTGATGCTGATGGCGCTCACCGAGGCGCCCGCGCTCCAGGAGAGGATGCTGGCGCCGCCGGGGCCGATCTTGGCCGGGCTGGGGGTGTTGAAGACCAGGCTCGGCTGGGCCTGCACGGCGATGTTGACGACGGCGGTGGTGAAACCGCCCGAATTGGCGGCGGTGATGGTATAGGCGGAGGGCGTGTCGGCCTCGGCGGTGGGGGTGCCGGTGATGGTGCCGAGGACGGGATCCAGGGCCAGGCCCGCCGGCAGCGCGGGGGAGACCGAATAGGTCTGCACCACGCCCGTGACGTTGGGGACATTCGTCTGGATCGGCAGGCCCAGGTAGTAGATCGGACTGGGGGTGCTGTAGGCGAGGGCCGTCGGGGCGGGGGATTCCACCGGGATGGTCACCGTGGAGGTCAGCTTGGCCGGGGTGCTGGAGGGGGCCGTCACCACGCAGGTGAGGCTCATGTTCTTGGCGCTGCCGTCGGTGTTGGCGCTGCCCGGGGTGAAGGTGATGCTGGGGGCGGTGGGGTCGGAGGTGATGATGGCGTTGACGTAGGTCCACTGGTAGGTGGTGCCGGGCGCGTTGGTGGGCGCGCCGGGGACGCTTGCGACCTGCCCGGCCTGGTTGGCGATCACGGCCGCGGGGGCGGTGATGACGTCGGTGGGGGCGGGGATGACGTTGAGGAGGGCGGTCTGGGAGGTGGTGTGGCCGCTGCCATCCGTGACCGTCACCGTGTAGGTGGTGGTGGCGGTGGGCGTCAGCGCGACTGGGGTGCCCGAGACCAGGGTGATGTTGCCGGGGCTCAGGACGGCCGTGCCGCCGACGGAGCCGTAGTTGGCCTCCAGGTAGGTGGTGCTGCCGGCGGTGATGGTCCAGGTGTTGGCGGCGGTGGCGGGCCAGGCGGCGGTCGGGGTCTTCAGGTCGGCGAACTGCACGGTGGAGATGGCGGGGATCTGGTTGGAGGCCTTGTCCTTGGCGGGGGAGGTGCAGCCGATCTGCATGAGGGCCAGGGGCGTCAGGAGGCCGAGGCCCAGGGTGGCCGTCAGGATCCGCGGCCCGATTTTGAGCTTCAAGGATTTACGCATGCATCCTCCAGGTGGTTCCGAGGTTCAGGATTCGAATGGTCATGTCAGGGGCCGGATCAGAAGGTGAGCTTGATGTTGAACTGCGCCTGACGGGTGTTCTGGTCGGGCACGGTGACCTTGCCGAAGTTCGGCAGGGGGGTGGTGACGGCAGGGGCCACGGCCGGAACGTTGGCGTAGTAGGTGGCGTTGTAGTTGGTGCCCACCGTCTGGTTGGCCCAGTTGAAGACGTTGAAGAGCTGGGCGGTGAGGTCCAGCTTCCAGCCTTCGTAAAGGTAGAAGCTGCGGGTCAGGGCCAGGTCGAAGGTCTTGCGGTAGGGCTGGCGGAAGGAGTTGCGTCCGCCCAGGGCGTAGTCGTTGTAGAGGTTGTCGCCGTTCACGTCGCTGTTGACGCCGCCGCCGTTGTAGATGGGGGAGTAGGGCAGGCCGCTGGTCCAGGTGAAGGTGCCCGACAGGAAGAAGCCCTTGAAGGGGGGCAGCTTGCCGCCCAGGACGAAACGCACGGGGGTGTCGTTGTCGCTTCTGGCCATGAGGAGCGGGTTGGAAGGATCGGTGGGGCTCGCACCCGCGGAGCCGGCCGTGGAGTTCTCGTTGGAGTTGGTGTCCCTGGACGAGGAGAGCGTCAGGCTGCTGGTGAAGGCGAAGCCCGTGGCGCTCAGGCGGTTCAGTTCGAAGGAGATGTTCTTGTACTCGCCCCGGCCGTCGTACTTGGACAGGTAGACGTCGCCGTAGCCGCTCAGGTCGAGGTTGCGGCCGTTGACCACCGCGTGCCCCGCATGGATCCCGGCCCGGTCCCTGAAGGAGTTCAGGCCCGGGATGTAGCCGTCGTTGTAGTAGGCGCCCGGAATGCCGTTGCCCTGGGCGTCGGCCTGGGCCATGTTGATGTTCACCCAGTACTGGAGGTTGTACGTCTTCTGGTACAACCCCTTGATCTTGGCCACGAAACCGTTTCCCAGGTCGTGCTCCACTTCCAGGCTGGCCCGGCGGGCCTGGGCCTCCTTGGCCCGGGGGTCGATGACGGAGAGGGTGACGGTGGAGGCGGGCAGGGTCTGCACCTGGGCGGCCGAGAGGGCCACCAGGTGGTTGTTCTGGATCAGGTTCGAGGGGCTGAGGAGATCCGAGAAGAAGGTGGGGTTGGCCGCATAGGTGAGCTTGTAGGCCATCAGGTTGATGCCGTTGTTCATGTAGGCGCTGGCCGCGTTCTGGGCGGCGTTGGGGCTGCTGAAGCCGCCGAAGCCGCCGCGCACCACCGTCCGGTTGTCGCCGTTGACGTCCAGGGCGAAGCCGAAGCGGGGGTCCAGGCTGCCGTTGTCGGGCATCTGGTCCAGGCCCTGCAGGCGGCTGTTGGGGCCGGGGTTGGCGTCCCACATCTCACGGGTGTAGCGCAGGCCGCCCGAGAGGGTCAGGCGCCGGTCCATGAGGCCCGTGTAGCTGGCCTGGAAGAAGGTGGCGAACAGCTTCTCACCGAAATCGGCAATGCCCTGGAAGGGGGAATAGTCCTGGTAGTAGGTGATGGAGGGGGTGATGGTGTTGGCCCCCGGGTAGGCCGCGCCGGGGCTGTTCAGCCACCAGTCCGCGGAATCCCAGGTGGCGAAATAGATCTCGCCGTTGCCGTCGGGGTAGAACTTGTTCAGGTAGTGCAGCCACTGCCAGTCGATGCCGCCCTTGAGGGTGAGGTCGCCGTGGATCCAGGTGGCGGTGTCCATGAGCTGGTAGGTCTTCTCCTCGGTGTCCCGGGGGTCGATGTAGTAGTTGCCCATGGTGATGCCGGGCAGGTCCAGGGAGGGGTAGTTGCTGTTGGGATCCGTGGGCCGGTGCTCCGTGGAGTACTGGAAGCGGGCGTCGTTGATGATGCTGGGCCCGAAGGTGGACTCCAGCTCGGCCACCCAGCTGGTGGAACCGAACTTCATGGTGCTGTTGTTGGAGGCCGCGATGTTGTACTTGCGGGTGCCCGAGTAGACGTCGTTGAGGCCGGTGTAGCTCTGGCTGTTGACCCGCAGGGAGGCGTGGTTCTCCATGTTCACGGTCCAGTCCAGGCGGGCCAGGATGGTCATGTGCTTCTGGTCGTCGGTCCAGGGCATGTTCAGCTCCTGGAGGGCGGTGGTGCCGGTCTTGCTGCCGACCAGCAGATTGCCCATGCCCGAGGGGCCCCAGAAGGTGTTCCAGGCGGAGAGCTGCTGGGCGGCGCTGTCGCCGGCCGTGTAGTTGCTGGTGGTACCCTGGGCGTCGGTGGGCACGCTCATGAGCGAGGAGTGGATGTAGTCCACGTTGACGAAGTAGTGGAGAACGTCCTTGATGATCGGACCGCCGATGTTGGCGGCGTATTCCTTCTGGGAGACGCTTTGCTTCAGGGTGGCGGGCGTGTTGGTGGTGCCCGCGGGATCCCAGGGCACGGGCTTCATGTTGGCCACCAGGCCCGAGGGCCGGAGCTGGGTGGCGAGCATGCCGGTGACTTCGTTGGTGCCGGTCTTGGTCACGGCGTTGATGATGCCGCCGGCGGCGTTGCCGTACTGGGCGTCATAGGCGTTGGTGACGACCTGCAGCTCGCGGATGGACTCCAGGCCGAAGCCGAACTGGATGCGGGTGCCGCCCCGGGTGTCGCCGGAGAAGTTGGAGTTGAAGCTCGCGCCGTCGATCATGAGGTTGTTCTGGACCCCGCGTGCTCCGTCCACCGCGGTGCGGTAGCCCTGGGAGTTGGACACCGCGCCGGGGGTCAGCTGGACCAGGTCGGTGAAGTTGCGGCCCCGCAGGGGCACCGCCTCCACCAGCTCCGCGCTGATGTTCGAGGTGGAGTTCACCTGCTGGGCGTCCACGGCCGAGGCCTGGGCGGTGACTTCCACCGTGGCGGCGGCCTCCTTGAGGTCCAGGGTGAAGTTCTGCACCGTGGTCTCGCCCAGGAGCACCCGCAGCCGGGCATTCTTGCCGGCCTGCATCTTCGGGTGCAGCACCGTGAGCTCGTAGTCGCCCACGGGCAGCAGGGGCAGGACGTAGGCGCCCTTGGCGTCGGTCAGGACCACCCGGGTGAACCCGGCCTCGCGGCTGCGGATGGACACCTTGGTCTCGGCCAGGGGCTGGCCCGTGTGGGCCTTGACGATGCCGCGGATGGCGCCGGTGGTCTGGCTGGTCTGGGCCGTCGCCACCATCGCGCAGGCAAGCCCGGAAAGGACTAGCAAAATGGGTTTCTTCTGTAGCATCGGAACTCCTTCGAGTACGTAGGCTGGGCCTGGGCGCTCCGGCCTGGAACGCGACACAGGGCGGGTTGCACCGGGCAACGGGGGATCACTCTTGTATAGAACCCAAGTCTTCCACGAAACGTAGTGAAGAAACGCCTTAACAAAACATTTAACAAAATTTAATATTTGCTTAACAAAATTGAGGTTTTTGGCATAAATGTTCCGCTGAATTTACCGGCAGGACCCACTGAATTTGCCGTTCCTCAACGGGAGCGTGCCGCCCCCAGGCCAACACGATGAGCCAGGACGGCGGGCCTGCCGGCGTCGACCGCCTTGCGCCAGAGCCCTGGACTCCAGGCGAAGGCCAGGCACTCAATAAGCGCGGCGGGGTGGTCACACGGACCGGAGCGGGCTTGTGGTAAATTGATCATGGAGAGCGGCTAATGCCTGGGGATAACCGGCCATCGGCAAGAGGAGGGACCACCTCGGTGGCCCAGGAGACCATGCTGCAACGCGCCCTGGCCATCCTGTCCGTGGCCGCGGAGATCTCCTCGGACCGTGATCCCGTCGCCCTGCCCATGCATGCGGCCCGTTGTCTCCATCGGCAACTCGGCCTTCAGGCGGTGAGCATCCTCCTGCCTGATCCCGCCACCGGCAACCTGAACTACCGGGCCGAGATCGGTGTTCCCCCGGGAGTGAAACAGCTGGGGTTCCGCCAATCCGGCACGACCCGGACCGTGTTCAAGACCGGGATACCGCAGTTCGTGGAAAATGTGCTCCAGGATCCGGCGACCAATCCCGGGATTCGGACCTATTTCCGCAGCTTTGCCTGCCTGCCGCTGGACTGCGACGGCAACCGCCTCGGCCTGGTGTTCGTGAACTACCGGGAGCCCCATGCCTTCGATGCCCTGGAAAGGCAGATCCTGAAGACCTATGCTGGCCAGATCGCCATAGCCCTGGAGCGCGCTTCCACGCCCTGCGGCCCAGGCGGGAGGGATGTGCGGCCCAACCAGGTCAGGCTGGTGGCGGACCTCCTCGGAGGCTTGACCGGCGACGCGCAAGCCAAGCCCGCGCACAGCGTCTTCGCCTGCGGCCCCTTCCAGTTCGATTTTGCCGCCAGGACGGCCTACCGGGATGGTCGGCCGCTGGATTTCAAGACCCGGGAGATGTCCATCCTGGAGATCCTGGTGACCGATCCCGGGCGCACCCACAGCCGCTCCGAACTGCTCCGTCTGGCCTGGGAGGCCGACGCCCGCCCAGGGCCGAGGACCGTGGATGTGCATGTGGCCAGTCTGAGGAAGAAACTGGGTGATTACGGCAAGCGCAAGCTCATCGCCACCGTCGGCGGCCAAGGCTACCGCTGGACCGAGTGGCAAGCGGGATGGCCCGGAACACCTCCCTGGGCAGACTGAGGAGCAGCCCGGTGGTGTAGGCTGGGGATTCCCATCCGAGGTTCCCAGGCCATGGCCAAGCTGTTCCGCGCTGTCCTCCTTCTTGCCACCCTGGCCGGGCTTCCCGCCCTGGCGGACGGTACATCCAGCCTGATCCAGTCCGTCCCCAAGGAAACGTCCCTGGCCAACCCGGACCTGGCCTTCGCCCGGGACGCCTGGGTGGACGTCATCCGCCACGCCCGGACCCGGCTGGATTTCGGGGAGTTCTACATCGCCCAGGCGCCCGGCGGGGCCCTGGAGCCGGTCCTGCAGGAGCTGGAGCGGGCCGGAGCACGGGGCGTGAAGGTCCGGTTCATCCTCTCCGCCCGGATGCTCGACCAGGACCCGGCCGCCGTGGCCCGGCTCCGGCAGGTGCCAGGGCTGGAACTGCGGATCTTCGACCTCAAGGGCGTCTCCGGCGGCATCCTCCACGCGAAATACTTCCTCGCCGACGGCCGCGAGGCCGTCCTGGGCAGCCAGAACTTCGACTGGCGCTCCCTGGAGCACATCCACGAGCTGGGGGTGCGCACCTCGGACCCGGTCCTGGTGGACCGGCTCCAGGAGGTCTTCGAGGTCGACTGGCGCTTCGCCCTGGACAAGACGCTCCCCCCGCCCCGCCCGCCCCTGAAGGTCCAGCCGGGCCCCGCCGAGCTGGTGGCCAGTCCGCCCTTCCTGTCTCCGGGGACCGTGCGGCCGGCCCTGGAGGCCCTGGTCCAACTCCTGGACCAGGCCACCACCCGCGTCCAGGTCCAGCTGCTCACCTATTCGCCCGTTTCGGGCAGGGACCACTACTGGCCCGCCCTGGACAACGCCCTGCGGGCGGCGGCCGTGCGCGGGGTCAAGGTCCAGCTCCTCGTCTCCGACTGGATGTACAAGAGCCGGGGCCTGCCCCACCTCAAGGCCCTGACCCTCATCCCCAATGTCGAGGTCCGCGTCGCCTCCATCCCCGAGGCCTCCACCGGCCACCTCCCCTATGCCCGCACCATCCACAGCAAGTACCTGCTGGTGGACGGGAAGACTCTCTGGCTGGGCACCAGCAACTGGGAGGAGGACTACTTCGAGGCCTCCCGCAATGTGGAGGTCATCCTGCACCAGCCGGATCTGGTTAAGCAGGCGGGCGACGTCTTCGGCAAACTGTGGTCGAGCCCCTATGTCTCGGCCCTGGACCCCATGAAGACCTATGCCCCACGCAAGGTGGACTGAACCCTCACCTCGCCGCCCGCCGCTCCCGCCAGTGGGCCCGGCACAGGGGCAGGTAGGTCTCGTTGCCCCCGATGAGGATCTGGGGACCCTCCATGATCACCTTGCCGTCCACCACCCGGGCGTTCATGGTGGCCTTGCGCCCGCACCAGCAGATGGTCTTCAGTTCCTCGATGCGGTCGGCCAGGGCGAACAGCGCGGCCGAGCCCGGGAAGAGCTCCCCCCGGAAATCGGCCCGCAGCCCGAAGGCCATCACCGGAATGCCCGTGCTGTCGCAGATGGCGCACAGCTGGAGCACCTGGTCCCGGCTGAGGAACTGGGCTTCGTCCACCAGGATGGCGTTGGGGGGCCCGCCCCGCTGCGCCACCAGGTCCCGGTAGAGTTCCTGGAGATCCGCTTCCGGAGCGATCAGGGCGTCCAGGGGGGCCTCCAGGCCGATGCGGGCCCGCACCATGCGGTCCGAATCCCGGGTGTCGATGCCCGGCTTCAGGAGCAGGACGGTCTGGCCGCGCTCCAGATAGTTGTAGCGCACCGTGAGGATCTGGATGCTCTTGCCGGCGTTCATGGGGCCATAACGGAAGAAGACTCGGCTCATGGGGCTCCTGGATGAAATCCGCGTTCGGGGGGTCCTTGTATTCTATGATGGTCGCACGTTCCTTTCCTTCCCGAAGGTCGACCCGCTGGAGTTCCATGCGCCGAACGTTCCGGCTCCTCGCCGCCACCCTGATCCTCCTGCTCGCGCCCGCCCTTCGCGCGCAGGGACCCGGACGGTTGCCCCTGCGGCACTATGGCAATGACGAGGGCCTGGCCAGCGAGGTGGTCACGTCCATGACCCAGACCAGCGACGGGCTCATCTGGGCGGGCACCGAAGCGGGCCTGGCCTATTTCGAGGGGCGCCGCTTCGCCCCCTACACGGGCGTCCTCCCTTCGCCCGTGGTCACCGACCTGTTCGCGGACGCGGACGGCTCCCTGTGGGTGGGCACCGAGGGCGGACTGGCCCTGATCCGGAACCGGAAGTCCCGGGTTCTCGGCCTGGGCGAGGGCCTGCCCAGGGGCTCCTTCCACAAGGTCGGCCGGGATGCCCAGGGCCACCTCTGGACCCTGGGGCAGGACGCCATCTACGTGGAAAGCGAACCCCTGAAGTTCGTCAAGGCCGCGGCCCTGCCGGTGGCCGGACCTCCGGTCCAGATCTTCGTGCATCCGGTCCATCCGGAGGTGCTCGCCATCACCGCCCGGCACATCCTGGAATGGCGGGGCCGGCGGTGGGAGATCCTGGAGGGTCCGCCCCTGGGCGGGGCCGAGCAGTACCTCAACCTCGTCAAGGACGGCGCCGGGAGCATCTGGGTGCGCTCCTCCGCCGCCCTGTGGCAGCGCCCCCCGGGGGGAGCCTGGCGCCACGAGCGGAGCAACATGACCGGCGGCTTCAGCTTCAGCTCGAAGCTGGACCGCGATGCCCAGGGCCTGATCTGGTTCGATGACGCCGACGGCCTGTGGCGCATGGACGGCAAGCGCCGGGAACAGTTCGGGCGCCGCGGGGACGAGGCCAAGGGCGGCATGGTGGACCGGGAGGGCGGCATCTGGATCCGCACCGACCACGGCGTGATCCGCACCCTGGGCCAGAGCCGCTGGGCGAACTACGATTCCGGGGAGGGCCTGCCCACCGGCACCGTGTGGCAGCCCTTGCGGGACCGCCTGGGCCGCCTGTGGGTGGGTACGGACAAGGGCCTTTGCGTGGCCACCGACACCGGCTTCCGGGTGCTCATGCCGGGCCGAATCACCACCCTGGCCCTCGCCCCGGACGGCATGATCTGGGCGGGGGGGAGTCCGGGGGGGACGGTCTACGAGCTCGATCCCCGCACCTTCGCCCGGAAAACCCTGGTCATTCCGGTCCTCCCCCGGGGACGCATCACCGCGGGACTGGCCGTGGACGCCCAGGGCACGCCCTGGGTGGCGGACCGGCACGAGGGCCTCGCCCGGGGAACGCGGGTGAACGGCACCTGGTCCTGGTCCACCGTGACCATCGGGGGCGCCGCCCCCCGGGAGATCCACGGGGTCACGGCCCTGCCCGGCGGCGGACTCATGGTGCTCCATGACGGCACCGCCTCCCTCCTCCAGGGCGGAGTCTGGAAGCCCATCCCGGGCCTGCTCCCCGACAGCCCCGCCAGCTTCGCCGCGGGCCCTGGGGGCCGGATGGTGTTCGGCTACCGCAACCGCGCCGTCCTCACCTTCCACCGCATGGAGGGGGACGTGGTGGCGCCCACCGGTTCCCTGGTCATCCAGGACGCGGGCGGGCTGTCCATCTTCTCCCTGGGCATGGACCCCGGCGGCAGCATCTGGGTCGGATCCAACGTAGGCCTGGGGGTGCTGAGGGGGAACGACGACTCCGGCTTCGAGATCCTCGGCCTGGAAGACCGCCTCGTCAGCCCCGAATGCAACGAGGGCTCGATCCTCACCGAGGCCGGCCGGATCTGGCTGGGCACGACCTCGGGCCTGGCGGTCTACAACTCCAGCCTGCCCCCGGTGCCGCCGGTCCTGGCCAAGCCCCTGGTCATCTCGGCCAGCGCCGGCGCCCGGGTGCTGGACCCCGTGGGGGACCCGCCCGTCCTGCCGCGGAAGTACAATGAGCTTGAATTGAAGTTCCTCGTCCCCACCTACCAGGTCCCCGGCAAGATCGCCTACGAGGCCCGGCTCGATGGCGTGGACGGCGGCTGGGTCAAGCTGGAGGAACCCAGCCTGCGCTACGCAGGCCTGCGGGCGGGCAGCCATGTCCTGCATCTGCGGGGGGTGCTGCCGGGCATGGCCGACGGGCCGGTGATGTCCCTCCATTTCACGGTCACCCCCGCCTGGTACGAGACCCCCTGGGCCCAGGCCCTGGGGCTCCTGGCCCTGGGTCTGGGCATCTGGCTGCTGGTCCGGCTTCGGCAGGTGGCGCTTCGGGTCCGGAACCTCCAGCTCCAGGAGGAGGTGGCCCGGCAGACGGCAGCCCTCAAGGAGGCCTCCCGGGCCAAGAGCGCCTTCCTGGCCAACATGAGCCACGAGCTCCGCACCCCCCTCAACGCCATCCTCCTCTACTCCGAACTCCTCCAGGAGGAGGCCAAGGACCGGGGCCTGGCCTCCACCATCCAGGATGCCGAGCGGATCAGCCAGGCCGGAAGTTCCCTCCTGATGCTCATCGACGACATCCTGGACATCTCCAAGATCGAAGCCGGGCACATGAGGGTCGAGGTCGAGGACATCGACCTGGCCCCCTTCCTGGACCGGGTCGATTCCGCCCTGAGGCCCGTGGTGGAGCAGAAGGGCAACCGCTTCCATGTGGAGAACGCCGGCGCCCCCGCCCTCCTGAGGAGCGACCCCACCCGGCTACAGCAGATCCTGGGCAATCTCCTGGGCAATGCGGCCAAGTTCACCGAGCACGGCCAGGTGACGCTCCGGGCCTTCTCCGAGCCGGACTTCGCGGTCTTCGAGGTGGCCGACACGGGCATCGGCATGACGGAGGAGGAGCAGAGGAAGGTGTTCAACGAATTCGTCCAGGCCGATTCCAGCACCACCCGCAAGTACGGCGGCACCGGCCTGGGGCTCACCCTCGTCCAGCGCCTGGCGGCGATGCTGGGCGGACGGGTCGAGCTGACCTCCACTCCGGGGGTCGGTACCTGCGTCACCGTGCGGATCCCCTCCGGCCCCCAGGTCAGTGTGTGATAATGAACCTCCCCGAGCGGGATTTAAGGCGATATTCATGATTCTTCGCAAGGAATACGGCTTCGAAGCCGCCCACTTCATCTACAACCATCCCGGCAAGTGCCGCAATCTGCATGGGCACAGCTACAAGCTGTTCGTCTCCCTCGAAGGCGCGGTGAACCCGGAGACGGGCATGATCATCGATTTCGACGACCTCTCCAAGGTCGTCAACGAGAAGATCGTCCTGCGCCTGGACCACCGCTTCCTGAACGACCTGATCCCCCTCTCCACGGCCGAGAACATCTCCGTCTGGATCTGGGACCAGCTCAAGCCCGCGCTGCCCGAGCTCTGCCAGATCGAAGTGTTCGAAACGCTGGACAACAGCGTGATCTACCGGGGGGCCTGATGCGCCGGGGCTGGCTGGCACTCCCGCTCCTGGCCTGTGCCACCGCCTGTTCTCCGGTGAAGGACTACCGCGAGGCCGCCCGCAGCCTTCGCTTCCACCTGGACCGGGTGGAGCCGGAGCTGAAGCTGACCCTGCCCCCCAGCGTGGTGGTCAAGGTGGTCCTGGGCGTGGAGAATCCCTCCCCGGTGCCCTTCCATCTGACGGCCTTCGCCGGCGACCTGCGGCTGGAGGCCCAGGGTGCCATGCACCCCGTGGGGCACCTGGAGCTGGCCCGTCCCCTGGAGCTCCCCGCCGGCGGCGCCGCCCGGCTCGAGGTGGAGGTCACCTTCTCCCTCCAGGAGCTCCGGGACCACTGGGGCGCCCTCCAGGCCGCCGCCAAGGGCGGTTCCGGCACCTGGCACCTGGAGGGCGCCCTCCAGGCCCAGGCCTACGGGCTTCCCCTCACCCTGCCGGTGCGCAGCCTCCACCCCTTCGGGCAGCCCCGATGATCCGGGCCGTCGTCTTCGATCTCTGGAACACGCTGGTGCACAGCCAGCATGGCGACCCCTTCCGCCACCTCCAGCGCCTGCTGACCCCGGAGCAGCAGTTGCTGTACCCGGAGCTGAGGCGCGAGGCCATGGACAGGCCCCACCCCGACGCCCGCACCTTCCTGGCCGGGTGGATGGACCGCATGGCCCTCAGCGGCACCCAGCTGCTGGCCATGGTGGAGGTCTTCCAGACCGCCGCGGACGATGCGGCCTGCTTCCCCGAGGCCCTCCCGGCCGTGGCCGAAACCCGCAAGCTGGCCCGGGTGGGGCTCCTGTCCAACACCCAGAGCTTCGACATGGACTTCCTGGAGCGCCTGGGCCTGGAACGGGCCCTGCCCATCCGGTGCCTGAGCGCCCACACCGGCTGCCTGAAACCCGACCTGGCCGCCTACGAGATGATGCGCAAGCGCCTGGGCCTGTTTCCCGGCGAGATCGCCATGGTGGGCGACAGCTGGCGGGACGACGTCACCGGCTCCCTGGAAGCGGGTTGGACGGCCATCTGGGTGAACCGCCTGGGGGTGCCCCGGCCCGAATGCGGGCCGGAGGCCGAACTGGTGGAGGTCTCCGACCTGGCCCAGGTGCCCCGGGTCATCGCCAGCCTCCAGGCCGGGGCCCGGTGCGGCACCTGCCTGGGCTGACCGCCGCCGATCCGGCTGGCAATTTCCGCCGTTTCCCGCTAGAAAAAGAAGCAGACCTTTGCTGGAGTGCCCGATGACCGCCACCGTCGAAACGATCCTCGCCGAAACCCGGAAGCGCATGAAGACTTCCCTGGAGACCCTCAAGAAGGAGATGGCCACCGTCCGCACGGGCCGGGCCAACGCCGGCATCCTGGACACCCTGCACGTGGAGTACTACGGGTCCATGATGCCCCTGAACCAGATCGCGGGCGTGAGCGTGCCCGAGGCCTCCATGCTCGTCATCCAGCCCTTCGACAAGAGCGCCATCAAGGCCATCGAACACGCCATCCTCAAGTCCGAACTGGGCCTGAACCCCGGCAACGACGGCGTGGTGATCCGCCTGCCCATCCCCCCCCTCACGGAGGAGCGGCGCAGGGACCTCACCAAGGTGGTGGGCCGCATGGGCGAGGAGATCAAGACCGCCATCCGCAACGTGCGCCGGGACGCCAACGAGGACGTGAAGAAGCTCGAGAAGGACAAGACCACCCCCCTGGGCGAGGACGCCGCCAAGAAGGCCCTGGAGCTGATCCAGAAGGCCACCGACGAGGCCATCAAGGACGTGGATGACATCGTCAAGCACAAGGACGCGGAGATCATGCACATCTAGGCCGGCCGGTGCCCGGCCCGGGAACGACCGCGCTGCTCGTCCTGGCGGCGCTGCTGGCGGGTTTCGTGGACGCCATCGTGGGCGGAGGTGGTCTCATCACCATCCCCGCCCTCCTGCTGGGCCTGCCCGCGGGCACGGCCATCACGACGATCCTGGGCACCAACAAGGTTGTGGCCTGCACGGGCACCACGGTGGCCGCGGGGCAGTTCCTGCGGGCCAAGGTCCTCCACGCGCGGGAGCTCCTGGTGCCCGTCCTCTGCGCCATGGCCGGGGCCGGCCTGGGCGTGAGGCTGGCCTACCTCTTCCAGGGCCGAAGCGAGGCGTGGTTCCGGCCCGTCATGGTGGCCCTGATGGTCCTCATGCTGGCCTTCACCCTCCTGAAGCCGGAGCTGGGCAAGCTCCACGCCCCCCGGCACGCCCTCAGGCACCAGCGCCTCCTGGCCGCCCTCATCTCCTTCGCGGTGGGCTGCTACGACGGCTTCTTCGGTCCCGGCACGGGCTCCATCCTCATCTTCCTGTATGTCGCGGTGCTGGGCTTCGACTTCCTGCGCTCCTCGGCCCTGGCCAAGAGCGTGAACTGGGCCTCCAACCTCGCCAGCCTCGTCCTCTTCCTGGGCCGGGGCAGCTGGCTGCCGGTGCTGGCCCTGACCATGGCCGCCGGCAACGGCCTGGGCGGCTACCTGGGGGCCCGCACCGCCCTGCGCAAGGGCAGCGGCCTGGTGCGGGTAGTATTCATCTTCGTCGTGGCGGCGCTGATCCTCAGGCTGGGCTGGCAGCTCATCCATAAATAACCGGCAACAACCGGTGGGCTTCAAGCCCCTGCTTCATCTGGGGGGGCGCCCGTGGCCCGCTTCCCCTCCTTCAGGGCCTTCCGGATCCAGGCCGTAGGCATGCTCCGGTTCACAAGCGTGTTCGATGGCGGTTGGCCCTTGAGGATAAAGCGTTTCGTTTGCCTGAGCCCGGTAGAGTGCCTCCGCGATGATCTCGTCATCAACGCCCTGCTTCCGCAGGCTGTCCGCCACCCGTTTCAGCTGACTGTTTTCGAAACGGGCCAGGTCCTTGCGGAGTCCTTGGCCGATGTAGGCCCGGATCAAGGGCTGATAGCCAATGAAGCCAAGGAGCGGAGCTACCGTTTTCAGGTCCTCGATGACGTCATCGGGGATCCGGATGGAGATGCTCGTCATGGGCCGGTCCTTGCGGAGACGCCTAATGATTTGTTCACTCATTTTGATAAGCCCTCCTTTCCGAGGGTGTCGCCTGGCGGGCGGAAATGATTCGGATGCTTTCTTCGTGCCTGATGACGTGAACCACAAAGAGCATGACCCAGTCTTCCGTCATGCCGATCGCGGCTTCCCTGAATTCCTCCGCATCCCCGGCATCCACAAAGCACACGAAAGGATCCAGGAAGACCTCGGTTGCCTTTTCGAAACTGACCCGGTGCTTCTCAAGGTTGCTTGCTGGCTTTTGGGCGTCCCATTCAAAGTCCTGCCTGGGGTGTGAGAAGTGTACGTCCACGGCACAAATGTATATACGTTTGTGCCGCGTGTCAAGCCCACTTCAAATTTCCACACCCAGCGCCCGGGCCGGCTCCACCACGAACGGCCTCCCCTTCGCCCGAGGGTGGGGGAGTTCCAGGACGAGTTCCGTGCCCAGCGAGACCAGATCCGGCGGCGCGGGCCAGGTCCAGCGGCCGGCGGCGCCCTCGGCCTGGATCAGGTCCAGGTCCAGGTTCCGGGGGGCGTTGCGGCGGCCGGCGCGGTCCCGGCCCTGGCGCAGCTCGGCCCGCAGGAGGGCCTCCAGGAGGGACCGCGGGTCCAGGTCGGTGTCCAGGAGGGCCACGGTGTTGAGGTAGTCGGGGCCCGTGGCGGATTCGTCGGGGGTCTCGGTCCAGAGGGGCGAGACTTTGACCGTCCCCAGCTCGGCCAGGAGGGCGAGGCCGGCCTCCAGGTGGGCGCGGCGGTCGCCGAGGTTGGAGCCCAGGGCCACCAGGGCGCGCACGCCGTCAGCCCTCGATCAGGTGCGGGACGAAGGAGCTGCCGTTGTCCGTGACGGGGCCCCGGGCTTCGCGGATGCCCATGCCGGCGGGTTCTCCGTCCACGATCCAGGCGCCCAGCACGGGGCGGAAGCCGTCGAACTCGGGGATGGGGGCATAGGCCTGGTACACGTGGCCCTCGGCCCCGTAGCAGTCCATGGCCTTGGCCTGGAAGACCGGGCCTCCGGCATGGAGCTCCACGTTGGCGCCCTCCCGGGCGAGGATGGGCTTTTTCACGTAGTCCACCAGGTTCCGGGGCCCGTCCAGGTACGAGGGCAGCAGGTAGGGACTGTCCGGGAAGAGCTCCCAGAGGACGGCCAGCAGGGCCTTGTTGGACAGGAGCATCTTCCAGGCGGGTTCCAGGAAGGTGCAGGGGCGCGGCTGGTGGGCGAGGTTGGCGCCGAAGGCGTCCTTGACCATGAACTCCCAGGGGTAGAGTTTGAAGGCGGCACGCACGGGGCGGCCATCCAGATCGACATAGCCGCCGGCGGCCGGATCCCAGCCCAGGTCCTCCACGAGCATCTGGGCGGTGGACAGGCCGGCCTGGTCCGCGGTGTCGCGCAGGTAGGCGACGGTCTGCTGGTCCTCCTCGGTGTCCTGGTGCAGGAAGTAGACGGTCCCGGCGGGCAGGAAGTCCTGGGCGCGCTTCCAGGCGGCCACGAGCCGCTCGTGGAGGGAGTTGAACTGGTCGCTGCCCTTGAAGCGCTCCTCCAGCCAGTACCACTGGGCCACCGCGGCCTCCACCAGGGAGGTGGGGGTGTCGGCGTTGTACTCCAGGAGCCTGGGCTGGCCCCGGCCGTCCCAGGCGAGGTCGAAGCGGCCGTAGAGGCCCACCTCGTCCCGCTCCCAGCTCTCGCGGATGACCGGCTCCATCCAGGGCGGGATGCCGTACTCCCGGAACCGGCCCCGGTCCAGGACGTGCTCGATGGCCTTGAGGCAGAGGGCCTGCAATGCCGCCGCGGTGCGCTCGAGCACTTCGATCTCGGCCAGGGTGAACACGTAGCAGGCGTCCTCCCGCCAGTAGGGGCTGCCGTCGTCGTGGGTATGGAAGGTGACGCCCGCGGCCTCCAGGCGGCCTTCCCAATCGGATCTGGGCTTGAGGGTGCGACGCAACATTCAGCCTCCCGTGCCGGCGGCGCGGCCCGCCGCGCCGAAACCGCCCCTGCCCCCGGCCAGGGCCGCGCCTGCGCCGTAGGCCGGGCGGCCCGCGGACACCGAGCCGTGGGGACCCGCGGTGTAGACCGAGCCGGACAGGTTGTCCACCCCGTTCAGGAGCGGCGGACGCCAGGCGCTGCCGCCCAGGAACACCATGGAGCGCCCCCCGGTGGGGGCCGCCGCGGCCTGGAAGTGGCCGGCGTCCTCGGGGGCGATGGGGCGGCCGGGATCCTGGAACCGGTAGCCCGGGGGCATGGGGGTGTAGGAACCCCCGGGGCGGTAGCCGTAGGTGGCTGGCCGGTGGAAGAGGAAATGCCAGAGAAGGTAGTCGTCCAGCCAGGACCGGCGTCCCCAGGAGGCGCGGTACTGCGGGTCCTGGTTCCGGATGCGGTCCACCTCGTCACTGAAGCCGTGGCGGCGCGAGAGGTCCCGCATCTTCTCGGCGCTGGCGTAGTCCACCACCCAGAGGAGGCGGCCGTTGGGCTTGAACTCGCCGTCCCAGTCCACGTCCTGCAGGCGCTCCGCGGTGAGCTGGGCCACATAGCGGTTCTCCTTGAGGAGGTCCTTCACGCTGGCCCCCACCAGGAAGAGGTTGGGCGTCAGGGGCGTGAGGGTGATCCCCTCCACGCCCAGCTCGGGATGGCGCTCGGCCAGGAAGGACCCGGTGGCGCTCCGCACCTGCTCGAGCACCTCGGGGGTGGGCGGGGCGGTCTCCGCCTCCCGGCGCTGGCCCTCGGCCCACTCCTGGTCGCGGCGGGCCTGCTCGGCGCGGCGCTGCCGGGAGGCCTCGTTGTCGCAGCCCAGGGTCCCGGCCGTGGCGGCCAGGATCAGCACCAGGGGGGGGACCGCGCTCCGGTAGCTCATGGCTTCTTCCCGACCTCCGCCTTCACGAAGGCATGGATGCCGCCGCGGATGAGGAAGTCCCCCTCCACCTGGAGCCACTGGGGGGCCAGGGCCGCGGCCAGGTCGTCCAGGATCTGGTTGGTGACCGCCTCGTGGAAGGCGCCCCGGTCCCGGTAGCTCCACAGGTAGAGCTTGAGGGACTTGGATTCCACGCAGAGCTGGTCCGGGATGTAGGTGATGCGGATGCGGGCGAAGTCGGGCTGGCCCGTCATGGGGCACAGGCAGGTGAACTCGTCGGTCTCGAAGCGGATCTCGAAGGGCCGGCCCGGGCGCGGGCTCACGAAGGTCTCCAGGTGCGTGGAGGGTTCGGTCACCCGGCGCCTGGGCAGGGTCTTGAGGGTGGGCCCGGGGGCGGATTTGGCACGGGGCAAGGGCGGCTCCTAGAGGCGAAGGTGGTCGGGTATGTGGGCGTAGGGGATGGGGTCGGGAACCTGGGCCTCGAAGAACCCCCGCAGCCGGAGCAGGCAGGAATCACAGCGCCCGCAGGCCTCCTCCTCGCCCTGGTAACAGCTCCAGGTGAGATGCAGGGGGGCGCCCAGTTCCAGGCCCAGGCGCACGATCCCCGCCTTGCGCAGGTGGATGAGGGGCGCCTTGAAGCGGATGGAGGTCTCGGGCTTCGTGCCCAGGTCCGCCGCGGCCTCGAAGGCCCGGAGGAAGGCTTCCCGGCAGTCCGGATAGCCGCTGGAATCCTCCTCCACGAAACCCACGTGGATGGCCGTGGCCCCCAGGACCTCGGCCCAGCTGGTGGCCGTGGCCAGGAGGTGGGCGTTGCGGAAGGGGACGTAGCTCACGGGGACCCCTTCCCGCTCGAGCTCGCCCTCGGGCAGCTTGATGCCCGGATCGGTGAGGGCCGAGCCGCCGATGGCCTTCAGGCCCGCGAAGGGCACCACCAGGCGCCGGGCGGCGCCGTAGAAGTCCGCGATGGCGTTGAAGGCGAGGCGCTCGCGGGCCTCGGTCAGCTGCCCGTAGTCCGCGTGGAGCAGGGCCGGCTCGAAGCCTTCGGACCGGGCCACGGCGGCGGCGACGCAGGAATCCAGGCCTCCGGAGAGGGCGACGACGGAGATGGGGGGGGCAGGCATGGGCATGGGAATTGACATCCTTGATCCTACTAAGATACCCGGCCCAGCTCCTCCCTTGTCCTGCGGATCAGGTCCCGCTTGATGGGCAGCAGCCACTTGAAGTCCGGCGCGGGCTCGGTGGTGGCCAGATGGTGCTCGGCCCGGGCCAGCTCGGGCCCGGGGTCCCGGCCCAGGCGCTTGAGGGTCTTGGCCCGGCCCAGGATCGCGTGCACCTTGGCGCTGTGGCCCCGGGGGCTCCCGGGCCGGACGGTGAGGACGATGTCCACCAGGTCCTCGGCCTCCTTCCAGAGGGCCAGGGCCTGGGCGGGGGGAAGGTGGGGGTTCTCCAGCCAGTGGAAACGCCAGTCCGCCGCCGCCAGGTAGCAGGTCATGTCGCTGCGGCCGATGCTCTGGGCGCTTTTGGCCGCCTCCTCCGCCTGGCGGTAGCGGGCCAGGGCGCCGCGGAAGTCCCCGCCCCGCTGGGCGTCGTAGCCCAGGGCCTCAAGGGCGTAGGCCTCTTCCACCCGGGCCTCGTAGAACCAGCGGTCCTGCGCGATCAGCTTCCGGGCCAGCACCAGCGCCTCGGCCCCCCGCCGCTCGAAGATCAGGATCCGGGCCCCGCACAGCTCCGGAGGTTCCCAGGTGGCGCCCGCGGACAAGGCATAGTAACGTTTGGCGGCCTCCAGCTGGGCGGCCGCGAGGGCGGAGGAGGGGGGGATGTCCCCCGTCTGTTCCTCGTCCAGGGTCCGGATGTACAGATCGCAATAGGTCTTGCACAGCGCGTAGGCCAGGTCGGGGGTGCGGTAGCCCGAGTTCCAGGCCTCCTCCAGGCACGTGCGCGCCTGCTCCAGGTAGCGCATGGTCAGGTAGCCCCGCCCCAGGGCCAGGTTGCCGGGGCCCCTGGCTTCGGGCCCCAGGTGGACGATCTCCTTCTGGATCCGCGCCAGGCCTTCGCTCATGCGCCGGAGCAGGGGCCGGAGGTCGTGGGGCGGGTGCAGGCGCTCGATGCCGATGCTCTTCTCCAGGTCCTTGGCTTCCGCGGCGAACCGGAGGGCCAGCACCGTCCTGCGCTTCCCCGCGGCCGCCATGCGCACGGTCCACCATGCCGTGCCCAGGCCGAGGACCAGCGTGATCGCCAGCGAGGCCGCCCAGGCGGGGTGCTTGCGGAGGATGCGCCGGGCGCGGCGGAGCCAGCCGCGGCGCTCGGTGAGCAGCGGCTCCCCGTCCAGGAACCGCCGGAAATCCTCGGCCAGGGCCCCGGCGTTGGGGTACCGGTCCTGGGGGCGGGGCTCCAGGCAGCGCACGAGGATGGTGCGCAGCTTCCGGGGAATGCCGCCCCACCCGGGCGGGAAACCGGTCCGCAGGGTCGACCCGGTGAGGCCCTTGCCGGTGGGCTCGGAGGCGCCCGCCCTCCGCTCGAGGTTCAGCACCGCGCACAGGGTCGCCCCCAGGGCGAAGATGTCCGTGGGAGGACCCACCAGGGCGTTCTCGCCCCGCTTCTGCTCCGGAGCCATGAAGCTGGGCGTGCCCAGCACCCCATGGGTCTGGGTCATGCCCTCCTCCTCCAGGTCCTTGGCCAGGCCGAAATCGGCCACGTAGGGGATCCAGCCGCCTCCTGGAGCGCGCTCCAGGAGGATGTTGGAGGGCTTGAGGTCCCGGTGGATGAGGTTCACCCGGTGGGCGGCGTGCATCCCCAGGGCCACGGCGGCGAGGATCTCCACGGCCTCCTCCAGGGTCAGCTCGGGGGCCACCTCCCAGAGGCTGGGGCCCTTCACGAGCTGCATGGCGATGAACGGAACCTGGTCGGCGACGTCCACGTCGTAGATCCGGCAGACATTGGAATGGCTCACCCGGGCCTGGAGCTGGGCCTCCTTCATGAAGCGGAGGATGGCGCTGGGGTGGGGGGTGTTCAGGGTCTTGACGGCCACGGGGCGGTTGAGGAGGGTGTCCCAGGCCTCGAAGACTTCCCCCATCCCGCCCCGCCCCAGGCTGGGGCCGAGGCGGTAGCGCCCCAGCCTCCGCCCTTCCAGGACCCAGGGGGGGCGGGAGATGGGGGTGGCGGCCCGCGGACCGGCCGGTTCGGGAGGGGGGGGTCGCCGGGGATCCCCGGGCCGCACGGAGGGTGGGACACTGTCCATGCTTACATTATTGTTTAAACATAAAAAATTGCACAGGATTATTGAATCGTGGCTATTTTAATTGTGTATTAATAAAATTAAACATGACCTTGAAGCTCAGGCCTGGCCTTCGGCCCAGGCCTCCATCCCATCAAGCTCCCTCTCCAGGCCCTCGCGGAAGCTCTCCTCGTCCCCCCGGACCGGCACCTGGTAGGGGGTCCCATAGCGGACGACGACCCGGGAAAAGGGCTTGGGCACCAGCATCGCGTCCCAGGTGCGCAGGGCCCAGGCGCTCTCGTAGGCCACGCACACGGGCACGATCCACGCGCCGGTCTTGCGGGCGATGGTGACCACCCCGCCCTTCGCCTTCTGGCGGGGGCCCCGGGGGCCATCCACGGTGATGCCCTGGTCCCAGCCCTCCTTCACGGCCCGGATGAGGCGCACGGCGGCCTGCGCTCCGCGGTCCCCGGCGGTGCCGCGCACGGCGTGGATGCCGAACCACTTCCAGGTGGCCGCGCTCAGTTCCCCGTCCTTGCTGTCGCTGGACAGGATGGCGACCCCCCGCCCCTCGCCTTCGGGCGTGGTGCGCCGGAAGGGGTAGGCCAGCGGCATCGCCACCAGCCTCCGGTGGTAGAAGGCCAGGATGAAGCGGTGGTCCTCCCGCACCAGATCCTCCACCGGGCCGGCGCCCTCGTAGCCGACGCGCAGGGTGTAGGCCAGGGTCTTGATGAGCAGGGCCGCCAGGAAGGGCAGCAGGCGGTAGGTGAGCCACACCTGCCAAGGCGAGCCCAGGGGCCGGCCCCGCTGGATGATCTGCACGGAGCCGTCGGTCACGCGTCCCCCCCGCCCGCAACCTCCAGGTCGGCCTGGGAAATGGCATAGTCCTTCCCGCAATAGTCACAGCGGACGCTGATGGGACCGCCCTCCTTGAACAGCGCCGTCCTCTCGGCCGGGCCGAACCCCTTGAGGGCATTGAGCAGGCTCTCCCGGGTGCACCGGCAGAAATAGCGCATCCCGGTGCTTCCCAGGATGTCCGCGCCCGTGCCCTGGTTGATCCAGAGGCCCAGGAATGCCGGGGTGCGCTCCCAGAAGGGCACCACCTCGAGGCCTTCCAGGGCCTCCACGAGGATGGCGAGGCGTTCGGGAGGGCAATCGGGCATGGGCTCCACCAGCAGGCCCCCGCTCTCCCCCGTCTCGGGGTCGCACCACAGGGTGATGCTCGCCTGTACCTGTTCGGATTGGAGGAGGTAGGCCTCCAGCTGGGCCTGGAGGGGTCCCTCCACCAGATCGAGGGTGCCCGAGTAGGGCTGGCCGCCCTGGGTGGAGCGCATCACCTGGAGGAGGCCCGGGCCTGTCACCCAGGGCCCCGAGGTCACCGCCTCGGCGGGGTCCAGGACACCACGGACATCCCCCCCGGGCCAGGCGTCGGCCACCACCGCCCGGGCCCGGCCCGAGCCCTTCACGAGCAGCTGGACCCGCTCCGAGAAGAAGTTCCTCGCCTGGAGCAGCAGGGCGCCGGCCAGGACCTCCACCAGGACCGCGCAGGCCGGGGCCTCCAGGTGGGGATGGCCGCGGCGCACACCATCCCATAGCGGGCTGGCGTCCAGGGCGGAGAAGCGGATGTGGCGGTCGGAGGTGAGGGCCCGGATGACCTGGGCGGAAGGTTCTTTTTCAGCCATGCCTTCAGTGTAGCCTCTCACCCTAGGCAACCAAGGTGTGAGAGGCTGGTGCCGGGAGATCATATGGCAACACCCAGTCGCATCGCAGTGGCGCGGACCCTCCAGCGGGTCTTCGGGGAGGGGGACCGGGTGCCGCTAGGCTGGGATTCCGGCCTGTCGCCGGAGGACGCGGGCCTGGCCAACGCCCTCCTCGGCCTGTGCCTCCGGCGCTGGGGCACCCTCCAGGCCCACTGCCTGCCCCAGCTGAAGAACCCGGCCCGGGGCCTGCCCCTGGGCTCCCAGGTCACCCTCGCCATCGGGCTGGCCCAGCTGGCGTGGCTGCCGGGGGTGACGGACCACGCCGCGGTCAACGAGGCCGTGGCCCTGGCCGGGGACCGGGACCTGGGGTTCCCGCCCCACACCGGCCTGGTCAACGCCATCCTGCGCAGGGCGGCCAAGGACCGGCAGGCACTGCGGTCGGACCTGGACGCCCTGGACCCCGCACTCGACCGCACCCCCTTCACCGAGCGCCTGCTCAAGGCCGCCCTCTGGCCCCGGGGCCAGCGGACCCAGGGTGAAACGCTGTGGAAGCTCCTCCAGACGCCCCCCCGTCCCTACTTCAAGGCCCTGGGCAAGGCCCCCGACGACCTGGTGGCCGTGGAGGGGGTGCCCGGCGCCCTGAGCCTGGCCCCCGAGGCCGCCTTTCCTCGGGAGTGGCTCGCCTCGGGCGCGGGCATGGTGCAGGACCTCAGCTCCCAGGCGCTCCTGGCCTTCACCTGGGACCGGTCCCCGGCCCGGATCCTGGACGCCTGCGCCGCCCCGGGCGGCAAGACCACGGGCCTCTCCCGCCGCCATCCCGGGGCAGCCCTCACGGCCCTGGAGCGGGACCCCCTGCGCGCCCAGCGCCTGCGGGAGAACCTCCGGACCCGGCACGTCGAAGCCGAAGTCGTGGTGGAAGAGGCGGCCCCCTGGCTGCGACAGGAAGGCCCCGCCTTCGACCTGATCCTCCTGGACGCCCCCTGCACCGGCACGGGCACCCTGCGCAAGCACCCGGAACTAACCTGGATCGGGGACGCCATCGACCGTCCCCGCCTGCGCGCCGTCCAGCGGGACCTGCTGGAGGCCGCCCTGCCCCGCTTGGCCCCTGGAGGCCTGCTTATCTATGCCGTGTGCTCCTGGCTCTCCGAGGAAGGCCAGGACCACCGGGACTGGCTGCTCACCCAGCCAGGCCTTGCACCCGCCGCCATCTGGCCCGCCACCATGGGCGTGCCTGGCGCGGAGGATGGGCCCACCAGCTTCTTCCGCCCCGATCCTCTCGCCTGGCCCGGCGAGGGCTTCCAGGCCTTCGCCTTCACCCGCCCCCTGGAGTCCTGATGTCCACCCCCTGCCCCGCCTGCGGCGGCACCCACCTGCTCGCCGTGGCCGAGCACTACGCAACCCAGGTGCGCCGCACCGACGCCGACCCCGAGGCCCTGGCCCCCCTGGCCCCGCCGCTACGCCGCTCCGTCCTCTGGGGCACCGCGTCCGCCACCCTCTTCTTCCTGACCGTCCTGGCCCCCGGCTTCGTGCCCAGCGAACGCTCCCTCACCGCCCTGATCGCCTTCCTCCTGGTGGCCCTCCTGACCTTTGCCCTCTGGCTCCGCACCCGCAGGACGGACAGGCATGCGATGGCCGCCTACCAGAAGCGCCGCATCTGCCAGGATTGCGGCTGGCACGAATAACCGCCCGTCGCAGCTGGTGGCGGAGTGCTTCAGGAACCGCCTACACTGGGGCAACGAGGATGGACCCATGAGCCTGCCGAAACTCAAGCACCCCGGTCATACCGTCGAAGACTGGCAGACCTGGGAGGGACGCTGGGAGCTGGTCCACGGGGTTCCCTACGACATGACGCCTGCCCCGAGCTTCGAGCACCAGAGAACCAGCATGGCCCTTTCGGTCGCCATCGGGAGTGCCCTGCTGGAAGCCAGGCAGAAGGATGGCGGGGCCTGCGAAGTCGTGGCCGCCCCCATCGACCTCTTCCTACCTGGCGAGCAGAGCGTCTACCAGCCAGACCTGGTGATCGTCTGCGACCCCGCGAAGATCACCGGAAAAGGCATCGAGGGTGTGCCGGACCTGGTTGTGGAGATTCTCAGCCCCAGCTCGGCGCTGAGGGACTTGAACCTCAAGCGCCGGGCCTATGAAACGGCAGGGGTGCCCGAATATCTGATCGTCAATCCGGCCGAGCGTGCCGGGTTGCTGCTCCGGCTGAGGGATGGGCGCTACGAGGACGCCGCCAGCGTGGAATGGGGATCCGTGGTTGCCCTGTTGGACGGAAAGCTGGCTGTGGCCTTGGGGTGAATCGGCTCCCCTTGCCATGGGCAAGGCAGCTTCCTATTATTTTTGTTGGACGCGCGCAACGTGCCCCACTTTTGAGGCCCACCTCTTTAAGGTGGGCCTTCGCTTCGCTCCTTTCCGACGTTTGAGTTGCCTTGCAACTCAAACGAAACCTTCGGCGCGCCCCACCGGAACCCGGCCGGCAACGAAGGCCTCAGTCCTTGCCCATGATGTTGGCCATGTTGAAGATGGGCAGATACATGGCGACGACGATGAAGCCGATGACGGTGCCCAGGACGGCGATGATCAGGGGCTCCATCATGGAGGTCATGGCCGCCACGGCGTTGTCCACCTCGTCCTCGTAGAAGTCGGCGACCTTGCTCAGCATGGCGTCCAGGGCGCCGGTGGCCTCGCCCACGCCCACCATCTGGACGACCATGGGGGGAAAGACCTTGGTCTCGGCCAGGGGACCGGCGATGTTGCGGCCCTGCTCCACCGCCTCCCGGGATTTCATGATGGCGTTCTGGATCACCAGGTTGCCGGCGGTGCGGGCGGTGATGTCCATGCCCTCCAGGATGGGCACGCCCGAGCTCGTCAGGGTGCCCAGGGTGCGGCAGAAGCGGGCCACGGCCACCTTCCGCAGCAGCTCCCCGATGACGGGGATCTTCAGGATCAGGGTGTCGAGCTGCAGATGACCGGCGGGAGTCTTGTAGTACTGCTTGGTGCCGATGGTTATGAGGGTGCCCAGGATGATGACGATGTACCAGTAATTAATAATAACATTGGAGATCTGGATGCAGACCAGGGTCGGGAAGGGCAGGCTGCTGCCCATGCCTTCATACATCGCGGAGAACACCGGGATCACCTTGACCATGATGATGCCCACCACGGAAACGGCGATGATGATGACGGTGATCGGGTAGGTCATCGCGCCCTTGACCTTGGAGGTCAATTTCACGGCCTTCTCGATGTAGCCGGAGAGGCGCTGCAGGATGATGTCCAGGATGCCGCCGGCCTCGCCCGCGCCGACCATGTTGACGTACAGGTCGTTGAAGGCCTTGGGGTGCTTGCTGAGGGCGGTCTGCAAGGTGGCGCCCTGCTCGACGTCCTTGCGCACGGCGGCGATGATCTTCTGGAAGCCCTTGTCGGCCTGCTGCGCCCCGAGGATCTCCAGGCACTGCACCAGGGGCAGGCCGGCATCGATCATGACGCTGAACTGCCGGGTGAAGATGGCCAGCTCCTTGGCCTTCACGCCGCCCAGGGACTTGCCCGAGTCCGCGCCCTGGGCCTTGACCATGATGACCTGGATGCCGTTGCGCTTGAGGGTGGTGGATGCGCCTTCCCTGGACTCGGCGACAATCACGCCTTCCTGGATCTCGCCGAGCCGGTTCTTGCCTTTCCATGCATATGCGGGCATTCGATCCTCGTTGGTCTGGGGGCTGATGCAATGGATTCAGGATAGGACCAAGCCACCTGAAGGGGAAGCCGGGATGTCGTTATTCTACGTGTATTTAATGTTAGGATTCCGGCCTCCCAGCACGTTCGAGGCGGCTCCCTCGGGCTTCCGGGGCGCCATGGGGGCCATGTTCTGGGTGCCCACGCCGCGGTTGATGAGCTCCCGGAGTTCGTCCTGGTTCGAGGAGCAGGCCATGGCGGAGTCGTGGGTGATCTCCCCCTTCAGCACCAGCTCGGACAGGCTCTGGTTGAAGGTCTGCATGCCGAACTTCATCTGCCCGGTCTGCATGGAGCTGTAGACCTGGTGGATCTTGTCCTCGCGGATCAGGTTGCGGATGGCCGGATTGGGGATCAGCACCTCCAGGGCCAGGCACCGTCCCTTGCCCTGGGCCTTGGGGATGAGGGACTGGCAGATGACCCCCTCCAGCACCAGGGAGAGCTGGGCCCGGATCTGGGGCTGCTGGTAGGCCGGGAACACGTCGATGATGCGGTTCATGGTCTGCACGCACGAGCTGGTGTGGAGGGTCCCGAAGGTGAGGTGGCCCGTTTCCGCGATGGTCAGGGCGGCCTCGATGGTCTCCAGGTCCCGCAGCTCGCCCACGAGCACCACGTCGGGATCCTGCCGCAGGGCCGAACGCAGGGCCTTCTTGAAGCTGTGGGTGTCGGCGTGGATCTCGCGCTGGTTCACCAGGCAGCGCTTGTGGTGGTGCACGTATTCGACGGGGTCCTCGATGGTGAGGATGTGCAGCGGCTCGGTCTCGTTGATCCGGTCGATCATGGCGGCCAGGGTCGTCGACTTGCCCGAACCGGTGACGCCCGTGACCAGGATCAGGCCCCGGGGCTTGTCGCACAGGGTCTGGGCGATGGGGGGCAGACCCAGCTGCTCGAAGCTCTTGATGTGCTCGGGAATGCCACGGAAGACGCCGGCCGTGGCGCCCTTCTGGTTGAACACGTTGGCGCGGAAGCGGGAGACGCCCTGGAGCCCGAAGGAGAAGTCCACTTCCAGGTCCTCTTCCAGGCGGTGCTTCTGGTTGTCGGTCATGACCCCATAGCAGAGCCAGCGGGTCTGGGCGGCTTCCAGGGGCGGCAGCTTGAGGGGCACCATGCGGCCGTCGATGCGGATCTGGGGGGCGGTGTCGGTGGTGATGTGGAGATCGGTCCCCCCGTACTCCACCATCGTCTTCAGGAGCTGCTGGAGCGGCACTACATACTGGGCATTGGGTTCGGCCATGGTCAGTTTCCCCTTCAGGGACTAGAGGACCGTCTCTCGGACGATTTCCTCGATGGTGGTGACGCCGTCCAGCACCTTCCTGCAACCGGAACGTCTGAGCGTTATCATGCCTTCTTTCTGCGCCTGCTCCCTCAACTCGATGGCCGAGGCTCCGGTGAGGATCATGTCCTTGAGCGTCTCGGACATCTCCAGCACTTCGTAGAGGCCCACGCGCCCCTTGTACCCGCGTCCGCCGCAGATGTCGCAGCCGGCCCCCTTCATCATCGTTATGCCCCTGGCCACCTCCTCGTCCGTGAACCCGACCTTCCGGAGCGCCTCGGTGGGCGGGAGATGGGGATCCGCCTGCTTGCAATTGGAACAGATGCGCCGGACCAGGCGCTGCGCGCAGATGATGTTCACGCTGGTGGCCACCAGGAAGGGCTCCACCCCCATGTTCATCAGGCGGTTGATCGTGGAGGGCGCATCGTTGGTATGGAGCGTCGACAGGACGAGATGACCGGTGAGGGAGGCCTTGATGGCGATCTCGGCCGTCTCGAAGTCCCGGATCTCTCCCACCAGGATGATGTTGGGGTCCTGGCGCAGGAAGCTCCGCAGGGCGGCCGCGAAGTTCAGGCCGATCTGCTCCTTCATCTGGACCTGGTTGATGCCCGCGAAATTGAACTCGACGGGGTCCTCGGCGGTCATGATGTTCACGTCGTTGGTGTTCAGCTTGGCGATGGAGGAGTACAGGGTGTTGGTCTTGCCCGAGCCGGTGGGGCCGGTCACCAGGACCATGCCGTAGGGCTTGCTGATCTGCCGGTCCCACTGGGCCAGGCTCTCGGGCTCGAAGCCCAGCTTGGTCAGGTCCAGCATGAGCTTGTCGGAATCCAGGAGCCGCAGGACGATCTTCTCCCCGAACAGCGTGGGCAGGATGCTCACGCGGTAGTCGATGACCTTCTGCTTGCCCCCCAGTTCGACCCTCAGCTTGATGCGCCCGTCCTGGGGGAGGCGCTTCTCGGCGATGTTGAGCTTGGCCAGGATCTTGATGCGGGAGGTGACGGGATCCTTCAGCTTGACGTTGGGACGCATGACCTCCTGCAGGAGGCCGTCGATGCGGAACCGGATCCGGTAGTTCTTCTCGTAGGGCTCGATGTGGATGTCGGAGGCCCCCTTGCGAATGGCGTCGATGAGCACGATGTTCACCAGGCGCACCACCGGCGCGTCCTCGCTCGCCTTGCCCAGGGCCGCGGCGTTGACCTCGCCGCCTTCATCCTCGATGCTCTCGAACTCCGAGGACTCGGCCATCTCGTCCTCGAGATCCTTGAGGTCGAGGCTGTTGCCCGGGGAGTCCCCGAAGGCGTCAGGCAGGGTGGCTGCGGGCGCAGCCTCGCCGGCCGCGGCCTGGCCCGGCCCCGGGTCCCGCAGCCGCAGCTGGCTGCTGCCGCCGTAGTACCGCTCGATGGCCCTGATCAGCCCCCGCTCCGAGGAGACCACGGGGTCGATGTTGTAGCCCGTGTGGAACCGCACGTCGTCCATGGCGAAGATGTCCGTCGGGTCGGACATGGCCATCGTGAGGACGTTGCCGGAACGCTGGAGGGGAAGGACCTTGTGCTTGTTGGCCAGTTCCGCGGGCACCAGCGCGATGACGGTGGCCTCGATGGCCGGCCACTGGTCCAGGTCGGCCGCGGGCACGCCATACTGCATGCCCAGGAAGCTCACGATGTCCTGGTCCGAACAAAAGCCCAGACGCACCACGATGCTGCCCAGTTTTCCGCCTTCCCGGCGCTGCAGCTTGATGGCCTCCTCAAGCTGGGGTTCCGTTATCAGCTGGGCCTTCACAAGCATTTCACCAAGCTTGCTTGCCAATGGTTCCTCCGGGGGGCGGGTTGGAAGGCAGTGTACACCTTTATGGCGATGGGGGAACCGCCCGGTCGCGGAGTCGCCAATCAGCAGCATGGGATATAGCGGGATTCAAGCAAGAGGCTATCCTGGGGGCATGCCTAGCGCCCAGTCCTCCGGTCAGCGCCTTGATTTGGCTCGGGAGCTCATCCGGGAGAAGGGTCTCTCTCTGCAGGACCTTCAGTTATTAGATGAAATACTTAGAGTTGGCGCCGGCGACATCTTCCCCCTCCTGGAAAACGGTCCTGGAAGGGGCCTCCGGATGGGGGAGTCCCCGCAGCTCGCGAAACTCCGCCGGGCCTTCGGACTCTTCCTTTCCTTCCTGAACCAGTTCTCGGACCGGCGCCTGGGCGAGGCCCGTCCCGCCATGGGGCTCGTGCTCCAGCACAGCCTGGCCATCCTGGGTGAGCTGGCCCAGGCCTCCCACCGGGAGGTGCTGGACCAGAACCGCGAGCCCGACTGGATCATCAACCTGCTTGACCTCATCGCCTCCCTGAGGACCATGGCCACCTCCCTGGGGTCCGGGGAGGACTCCCAGCTCAAGGACCACTGGACGGCCTACCTGCAGGAGGAGAAGGAGCACATCCGGACCATCTTCGCGGCCCTGGCCACCGGGGAGGAGGGCCGGGCCACCGTCGGCAAGCTCAACCTCCAGATGAAGGCCATCAACCGCTCCCTGACCTCGGGCGCGGGCAACCCCCTGGAGGCCATCCGGAAGATGGAGGCCCTGCTGGAAAGCACCCTGCCCGAGGCCACCCGCCTGCGGGCGGAGCCCCTCCTGCTGGTCCAGCACGTCATCGCGAGCCTGAGGATGATCCTCTTCCGCCCCCTGGACCGCGGCGTCCACTGGCCCGCGGTGGAGCATGTCCGGGGCAGCCTCCAGTGGCTCTGGAACCACCTGGGCTGGAGCCTGCCCCGGGTGGAGGACCGCATGCTGGAGAAGAGCCTCCCCCTGGACGTGCGGGCCCTGCTCAAGCAGCTGAGGGAAGGCCACCCCCCGTCCTTCCGCATCGTGGCCCGGGCCCTGGTGAGCCATCTGGCCCTGCTGAGCCTGGTGGAGGGCATGGAGCCGGCGGTGAACGCCTCCATCCCCGAGCGCTACGCCGTGGTGCCCCATTTCTACGTGATCGAATCCGAACTGGGGCGGCTGGCCGAGCGGGTCTTCCATCCCCGCGTCGCCGACACCCTCCCCAAGGGCAGCGAGGAATCCCTGCTCCTGGGGGCCTTCCTCCGCCAGGCGGTGCTCTCCCTCCTCCAGGACCAGGCCACCATCCGCGGCCTGCTCACCCAGACCCTCACCAACGAGGACGTGGACCAGCTGGCCACGACCCTGGACAACCTCAAGGCCCTGCTCCTCTCCCACCAGCGCCAGCTCATGGGCGACCTGGTGGGCCTGTTCTCGCCCGAACTGCGCCAGAAGCTCTTTCCCGACTCCCCCTCCCTCACCGAGGAAGGGGACCGGCTCCGGCAGCGGCTTCAGCGGCTCTGGCAGTACATGGACCCCGCCCTGGGCCAGATCAGGCTCCACCTGGAGCTTCGGAGCTGGCCGCGGCTGGCGCTGGCGCTCTCCCAGGCCCAGGGGCAGGTGGTCAACTTCCGCCGCAGCCCCGAGTTCCTCCTCATCCGCAGCGTGGATCGCACGGAATTCGAGCGGCTGACCCAGCAGTTCACGCGCATCCTCGAGGATCCCGTGGATATCGAGGCGGCCCTGGCCGCTGGGGTCGAGACGGTGGGGGAGATCCTCCGCTTCCTGGACCAGTTCCTGCTGCGCATCAACGCCCGGGTGCCCCTCATCCGCCTGGACCTCAACATCTCCCGGGAGGCCCACCGCCTCTGCCGCACCCTGCGGGATACCCGCCCGGACGCGCCGGACCGCTCCCGCCTCACCCACAAGCTCATCCAGACCACCAAGCCCCTGGGCGTGCGCGACCCCCAGACCCTGAACCTGCTCAAGCGCTGGGTGCGTGCCGAACGCAGCGGCCACGACCTCGCACCCCAGCTTGAAACCCTGCTCTCCCACCTCGAGCACCTGTCCTCCCGCCTCGACGCGGCCCTGAGCTGACATGACCGTACGTTTCCTCCAGATCCACCCTGCTCCCGGCACCCAGGCCCTCCGGGCGGCCTTCGCCGCCTGGGGCCATCCGCCCGCGGAAGGCCCCGCGGACCCAGACCGGGCCGACGGCACCCTGGTCCTCATCGCCGACCGCCCCGACCCGCGGTGGCTCCCTCCCTACGGCACCGAGGTCCTCTGGTGGGTGAAGGAGGCGACGCCGGAGGAGACCAGCCGCGTGCTCAGCCACCGCTGCGGGTGGGTGGTCCGCCAGGACCAGCCCCTGGAGGCGGTCCGGGAAGGGTTCCAGCTGATCCGCGACCGGGATCTGGGCAGCGACGGCTGGCTCCGCCAGATGATCCACCTGGCCACCCTGGACGAGCTGCTCCGGCCGATCCTGGCCCGGGCCGCGGGCCTTGGGGGCGCCAAGGGAGGGGCCATCTGGATCCGCCAGGACGACAGCTTCTTCCAGCGCTGCGGAGAGGGGTTCCCGGAGGCCCCCCTGAGCCTGGACGAGGCCAGGGCCCTGGTGGCCGAAGGCAGCGCCTGGTATCTGTGCCCCCGGGAGAAGCTGGGCCTGATGCGGCTGGTCGAGCCGCGGGAGCCCGGCGCGATCTTCCGCGGCTGGATGCAGGAGGTGGACGACCTCCTCGTGAAGGCCTGGAACCTGGAGCAGAGCCGGAACCTCAGCTACCGGGACGACCTCACGGTGGCCCTGAACCGCAGGTGCCTGGAAGTGGAGCTGCCCCAGGCCATCCGCTCGGCCTCGCTGCGGAGCGAGCCGGTGGCCCTGCTCTTCCTGGACGTGGACAACCTGAAGGAGCTCAACAGCATGTTCGGCCACCCCACCGGGAGCCGGGTCATCACCACGGTGGCGCTGGAGGCCAAGCAGATCCTTCGCAACCAGGACCGGCTCTACCGGTACGGCGGGGACGAGTTCTGCATCATCATCCCCGGCGCCACCACCCAGGTCGCCGCGAAGATCGGCGAGCGCCTCATCCACGCCCTGGTGAAGAGCCCCCTCACCGTGGGCGAGGTGCTGGTGTCGGTCTCCATCAGCGTGGGGGTGGGCTCGTTCCCCGCGGACGCCGACGGCGCCGAGCACCTGCTGGAGAAGGCCGATCAGGCCCTGTTCAGGGCCAAGACCAGCGGCAAGGGCTGCGTGATGCTGGCGGAGTAGGCATCACATCATCGCCACTTCGCGCAGGAGGGAATCGGCGAAGGGGTTCCGGCCCAGGCTCCTCAGCGCCTCGAAGACCTTCGCCTGGCCGGGCTCCAGGGCCAGGGGGGACTGGGCGATGCGCGCGAGGTCCACGGCCCAGGGCGCCAGGCGGATGGCCTTGCCCTCCCGCATCCGCCCGACATCCCCCAGGACGAGGAGGAGGAGCTCCAGGCACCGGCGCACCTGCTCGCCCTGGGAGGTCTCGTCGGCCTTGTCGGGGACCAGGGCCCGGCCGGCCTCGCCGAAGGTGGCGCCCAGGGCCACGCCGAGCCAGGCCTCCAGCTGGTCCACGGCGCGCTGGAAGGCGGCCGGATCCAGGTAGCGCAGGGTGCCGCAGGAGAGGGCGGTCCAGCGCTCCCGGTCCGGCTCCTCCCACCCGGCCCGCATGGCCACGGCCCAGGCGTCCTCCGGCGCCAGGGGCAGGAAGGGGATCCGCTCGCAGCGCGAGCGGATGGTCTGGAGCATGCCCTCGGGCCGGTGGGTCACGAGGAGGAAGATCGTGCCGGGAGGGGGTTCCTCGAGGGTCTTCAGCAGCATGTTGGCGCTGGCGCCGTTCAGGCGGTGGGCGTCCTCCACGAGGATCCACCGGTGGCAACCCGGAGGGGGCGCGCGGTGGGCCCAGCTGATCACCCCGCCTTCCACCAGGTCGTCTTCGCGGATGGAACCGATGCGGATGAGCCCGGCCTTCCCCTCCGGGGCGATGCGCAGGAGGTTGGGCAGTTCCACGGGAACCTCCCCCTGGAACAGGCGGCATCCTTCGCACGCCCCGCAGGCCGTGCGCCGGAAGCAAAGCTCACGCTGGGCCAGCTCCATGGCCACCCGGCGCTTGCCCACCCCATCGGGGCCGGTGAACAGGAGCGAACCGCCCATCTGCTCAGCGCGCACCCTGGCCAGAAGACGCTCCCGGATGGGACGGTGCCCCATGACCAGCGGGTCGAACATCACTCCACCGGCAGGCCGGCGGTGCGCAGCAGCGGCGTCAGGCGCGCCCAGATGGCCTCCTCCACCGTGTCGGCCTCCTCCAGCGCCGAGACCACGACCACCCGCTGGGGTTCCTTGTTGGCGATGGCCAGGAAGCGGGACCGCACCCGCTGGTGGAAGGCCAGCTGCTCCTGGTCGAAGCGCGTCTCCCGGAAGGTCTCGTCCGCCGCGTTGCGGGCCTGCACCCGCTCCAGGGCCACCGCGGGGTCCATGTCGAGCAGGATGGTGAGGTTGGGTTTCAGGCGTCCCACCACGGCCTCGCCGATGCGGTCCACCATGGTGTCGCTGACGCCCTGGGCCCCCTGGTAGGCGCGTGTGGAATCATCGAACCGGTCCAGGAGGACCAGCTTGCCCGCCTCCAGGTTCGGCACCAGGAACTCGGCCAGGTGCTGGGCCCGATCCGCATAGAACAGCAGGAGTTCCGCCTTGGGGCACCACGTCTCCCCCGAGACGTGGGGCTCCAGAAGCAGCTGCCGGAGCTCCCGGCACAGGGGCGTCCCACCCGGCTCCTTGGACACTTCCACCGGGATGCCCAGGCGCCCCAGCCGCACGGCCAACTTGCGGATCTGGGTGGTCTTGCCCGAACCCTCGACACCTTCCATCGTGATGAACAGCCCTGCCACTTAACCTCCCGGCGCCTGACGGCGCTCCACCAGGATACCCGCTCCCGCCCGATACGGAGAAACGGGCGCCCCGCGAGCCAGAAGGCTGCACATTCCCGGAAATGGGCCTATCCTAGTGGAAAATAGTTTCCCGATGCGGAGTGTCACCGTGACCGAAATCATCCAGTGTCCAGGTTGCTCCACCCGTTACGCCCTCCACGCGGGCAGGGTCCGGGAAGGCCTCCGCCGCGCCGAGTGCTTCCGGTGCGGGACAGTCTTCGAGATCTGGGAAGTGGTGGTGCGGCTGCTGGCGGAACCCGCTCCCCCCTCTCCCCTCGCCGAGCCCGGGCCCGACGTGTGGATGGAGCCTCCCGCGGCCCTGGAGAACGCCTCGGAAGCCCCGGCGGAGGCTCCCCCGGCAGCCCAGGAGGAAGCTCCGGTGGAGGCCTGGGCGGCCGCACCGCCTCAAGCCCCCTGGGAATTCCATGCGGAGCCCCCGGCGGAAACGAGCCTGGACGACTTCGCCATGCCCGCCCTTGACGTGGCCTTCGCCGCCGCCCCGGCAGAGGCCCCCCTGCCCGTGGAGGACTCCCCCTTCGCCGATTTCTACCACACGCCACCCTCCCTGACCCTGGGCGACCTGGACGGGACCGGCCATGAAGCCCCGGAAAAGCCGCTGATCATCGCGCCCCCGCGACCGGAACCCATGCGGGGCACCTATACCTCGGCCAAGGACGCCATCGCCAGGCTCATGGGCGACACGCCGAATCCGGAAGCCTCGAACAGCCCGCTCCGGGCCTCGAGCCGCGAGTCCATGGACGTGGAAGCCACCCTGGACGCCCTGGACCAGACCCTCCGCGCGACCACCCAGAGCATCCCCGTCGGCGTCCCCGCTCCCGACGAGACCTCCACCTCCACCCAGAAGCTCACCATCCACGAGATCCAGGCGGCCATGGCCGCCTTCGACGCCAGGCCCACGCCGCCTCCGCCGCCTCCTCAACGCATGCCTCCACCGCCGCCCCCGCTGCCGGCCCGGATGCCGATGCCGCCGGAACCACCCCCCACCAGCCAGGGTTCCGATCTCCTCAAGGTCCAGATCGACTCGGAGACCCTCAACAACGTGAACCTCGACCAGGTGACCTCCTGGATCGAGGAGGGCCGCATCAAGGAATTCCACATGGTGGCCCGCCAGTTCAGCGAAAACTGGATCGAAGCCAGCAAGGTGCCGGCTTTGCGGCCGGTCTTCGAGCGCAAGCGCAAGGACGAGGTCGGCAAGTCCCTGGAACTGCCGCCCCCTCCCCCCGATCTCATTCCCCCGAAGCGTAGCCTTTTCGGTGGGCTGTTCGGTCGGAACTAGAAATACCCCTTCCATATCAAGGATTCCCCATGCCGTACCTGCTCCTCCCAGCTTTGCTATGCCTGCTTCCCCAGGCGGTCCCACCCCCGGCCGTGGTGGCCGCCGCCCCGACCCGGGTGGTCTCCGAGGCCAGACCCCTCGGCTTCGCCAGCTTCCGGCTCCCCTACATCTGGAACGCGACGATTCCCATCAAGGACGTGGCCCTGGACGGACTCAAGGTCAACTCCATCGCCTTCAGCAAGCGCAAGGCCGCCGTGTGGCCCATCAAGGACGCCGAGTTCGGCACCCGGGCCACCATCGAAGTGACCAACACGGCCGACAAGCCGCGCGTCCCCGGTTTCGCGGTGGCCATCTTCGACGACGAGGACCGCCTCCTGGGGGTGGCCACCGGCGGCACCAAGCTGGGCAGCGTCCGCCCGGGGAAGACCGAGAGCTTCGACCTGAATTTCCACCAGGTGCTCGAGAGGCTGCCCAAGGGCCACCATTTCCACCTGAGCATCGAACTGACCGATTGACTTCAGTCACTCAATAGGCATATTGGTGGTCCATCATGCAATCACCCTGGCTATCCAACCGAGATAATCGAAGCCCAGATGGGCCGTAGTAATAAGTCAATAAGAGTTGTCTGGCCAGTAAATTTCCCCAACAGCGGGTGGAAATTGAGTTTTCGTGGATTCTAAAGCTCTAACAAGTGGTTTCATTCCTAACATGATGTTATCAACTGAAGTTAGAAAGAAGCATGAATTTCGGTATGCAAAAATGGTCTTATTAGATTTTTTTTCAACTACCTTGAACCAGAATCCACTCACTTTATCAGCAGAAACTACCAAGCTTTTCAGTGGAGAAAATGTTTCAGTGTAATATATCCTCATTGAAGCGATATAATCCGCATCATTTTCTAAGTTAATGCATTGAATGTTTTTTAAATTGTTATGGAAATAATCAGGCCAAACCGTAGAAAAATAAGATTTTACATCACGTAATGTGTCAGGGCCATTCTGAGTAGCGATCACGCCAAGGTCCAGACCACTGAAATATATTTTTGAGTTAATCAAGTTGGCTACCCTAGCCCAATTTATAGTTGGGCCATCTTTTGGCCTCAAGTGGGGTCTTGAGAACTTAATATTTTCGCCAAACCATGCTCTTTCTGAGAGCTGGTATGTTGTGAAAACGCCAGATTCCACAGTTGTTAGATCAGGCCGTTTGCAGCCAGTAGCCAATGTCACAAAAAAAACAATAGTACCGGAAGAAAGAGCCTTACAGAGGATTAAATTTAACATCATTTCAATCTCCCATTGCTACCAAGACAAAGACCAAATATATGCGCCATAATTAAGTGAAGGGGTCGCGCTAGAGCCAAACCCCCAATGTGGATTTCCAATAATTTTGGAAACTCCCAAATTACCAAGGATACTGACTGGCAGCTGAGCTGATCTTGTCATTAGTGATGGAATTCCCGTATTGTATCCGATATCATATAAAGAATTTCCAATGAACCCTGAAATTGCTCCATCCATAAAGTTTGTGATGAAATTTTCCTTGCTCCCGAAGGCAGAATTAGCCGTAGCCCCAATAAGCATATTTATTCCTAGGGATGACACCGTAGGTGCCTTAAACGTAAGTGCTTCTTTTATTAAACCTTTAACATTATCAAAATCACCAAGTGTTTCACACCCTGCCCATATTGAAGCGGAAAAAACGCCCCGTCCAGTGCACCTTTCCAACCATTAAACGCTCCGCCTGTTCCTGCGCCAATACATGCTGTTGCAGCCAAGGCTGTCTCGTCTGACCCTAGGTCAAAAGCACTGTCAACAAAAAAATCGTCGAGAAAGGTGCCGGTTCCGCATGTAGCGATATCAATTACAGCACAAGCAATCACTGCCGCCCCAATCTCAAGCTCTTCCCTGCCGTGGTCCCAATTCACATCCGCTTGGTGCCGCATATGATTCCAGTCCACACTCAGGGCATGTCCGGCATGATGGAGCAGGTTGCTAAACCATGACATCCCCGACGGGTCCACATTCACCATCGGGTTCCCGCCAGCATAGGCATACTGGTTCAACTGGCTCGGATCCGCCCCTTGGTCCGGGTTCAGAAAGCAGTGCCACGCAGGGCTGTAGAACCGCCCGCGCATGTAGATCAACCCGTTGGGCTCCGTCTGCACGAACTGTGTGCCCTGATGCCGTTCCTCGCCGCCGGGCGCATATCCCCAGATGGGCCAAGGCGTTGCGGCTGACCGGGTGGTCCCGGCCCTCCTGAGACCCCCTGACGCGACTTTTCCGCCGCGCCGCGTCCGCCGTGGCTCCCGGCGCACTCCTTCCGCCCGGCCTTGCCAGCCAGCGGCTAAAGGAAAAACATCGAAAGAGGGAGGCATACCCTCATGGTAGCCTCCCCCAACCCTTATTTCCTGGCCGTTCTTGGGGTCACGTCCGCCACACCGGGCCGTCCTTGGCGCAGCGGATCGCCTCCTCCAGCGTCCCGAACTTCCCCCAGGCCGTGGGCCGGTCCCAGGCTCCGCCGTCCAGGCAGTAGGTGTCGTACCGGGTCCCGGAGGGCCAGGCCTTCAGCCACCTCCCCAGGTATTCGCTCCCCTCCTCGTAGGGGCACGGGAAGGTGCTCACGTAGGGCACGCCCCACCAGCGAAGGTGGCTGATGGGCCTGGCCTCGTTGGGCGTGCCGTCGAACCCCTTGGGCAGCACCGGGTTCACCGGGACCCCGTCGATGACCTTCTCAGCCCGGATCCTCATGCCTCGTCCTCCTCTTCCGCCTCCAGGTCGAGCTGGCCCAGCAGGTCCTCCGCCGTGGGCTCCGGCTCCTCCTCCAGCTTCTTCCGGACCGACTCCGGCAACTTGCCGGGGTGCGTGGCCGTGTGGATCGCCTTGAGCTGCCGGATGCTCACCTGCGTGTAGATCTCCGTCGTCGTCAGGCACGCGTGGCCCAGCATGGCCTGGATGAACCGGATGTCCGCGCCGCCCTCCAGCATCAACGTCGCCATCGTGTGCCGCCACATGTGACAGGAGCCCTTCTTGCCGATGCCCGCCTTCTCCACCAGCTCCCGCACCATCCGCGTCAGGTGCGTGACCCGGAACTCCTCCCCCATGGCGGTCAGGAACAGCTCGCCCCGGTCCCGCCCCGTCACCAGCTCCGGCCTGCCCCGGTCCCGGTAGGCCGCGATCCAGGCCAGCGCCCGCTCCCCGATGGGAATCATCCGGTCCTTCTTCCCCTTGCCCTGGCGGATCATCACCGTGCCCCGCTCGAAGTCCAGATCGTGGACCTTGAGCCCGATCAGCTCCATCCGCCGCATCCCCGTGCGGTAGAAGGTCTCCAGGATGGCCCGGTCCCGCAACCCCACGGCGCTGCCCACGTCGGGCACGGCCAGCACCGCCTCGGCCTCCTTCGCCGTGAGCACGGCCTTGGGCAGCCGCTTCTCCATCCTCGGCAGCTCCAGATCCGCCGCCGGACTGTAGAGCAGGTGCCCCTGCTTCACCAGCCACTGGAGCCAGTGCCGGATCGGGATGAACCGGGCGTGCTGGGAGGACGTGGACAGCGTATCCCTGTCCGCCTTCCGGTGGTAGAACAGGTGCCGCTGGAACCGCTCCAGGATGGGCCGGTCCAGTTGCTGGGGCCGGGTCAGCCCGCGCTCGTCGCACCACAGGATGAAGCTGCGCAGGACGTTGTCCCGGTGCCGGATGGTCTCCTGGGAGTAGTTCTTCTCCTCCAGGAAGGCCAGGTAGCGCTGCAGGTGGTGGTAGAGGCTGTCCGGGTCCCGCACGTCCCCCACGGGCGGCTTGGGCTGTTTCGCCCCCTTCCGCCGGAGCATCAGCCCACCTCCTGGTGTGCCGGGGTGGGACGGCGGAACGGAGCGACCCGGGGGGCTGGATACGACGGCGGCCTGGCGGGAGCACCGGTACCGCCAAAAACCGGCGCGGGAGCTGGAACCGGGCCGAAAGGCTCGTCAGCACTGGATTCTGGCCCTCCGAAAGGTCCCCGAATGGACCCCGAATCCCCCCCGAAAGGGGGCCGAATGCCCCCCAAAAGGTGGGCCTCCCCACCCCGAAAGGTCGGCGTCGTAGGCGCGGGTTGTGCCGGGGCCTGGAGGCTCGCGCAGTCGATGAGCCCCAGCAGCCGGGCGCGGCCCTCCGCGTCCTCGCCCTGGTACAGCAGTTCAAAGACGTAGGTCTGGCCGTTCTTGCCGCGATGCGCCCGCAGGAATTCCAGCTCCATCAGCCGCCCCAGGTGGGTCCACACCTGCGTGTCCCCCCAGCCCGTCGCCTCCCGCGCCTGCCGCCGGGTGAAATGGAAATCCGCCGGGTCCACCCCCTGGCGCTCGCATTCCGTCCGCACCCAGCCGTGGAGCAGCGTCAGCAGCTTCCGGGTCTGGGGCAGCAGCTCGTCCACGGTCCGGCCCAGCACCTCCTGGGCCAGCTCGTTGGCCAGGGCGATGTCCGAGGGCTGGACCTCGATGTAGCGCAGCAGCTTGCCGCCGTGGGTGAGCGTCTTCACCTCCCGCTGGCACTGGTGCAGGAGCGCGATGGACCGGATCAGGGTCAGATACTTCACGTGGTCGCGGCGTGAGCGGGTCTGGTCGTCCCAGGAACCGGAGCTGGTCGGCGTAGGGATTCACCACCGCCAACGGCTGGAGCAGCCGCTGGGCGTTCCGGTGCAGCCGGAGCAGGCTGTCCCGCTGGGTCTTGGCCAGCAGGCCCTCCAGCGTCTCCCGCTGGCGCTGGATGCCATGGATGGCGCGGGTCTGCTCGCGGCTCTCGTTCACCGTGAGGACCATGCAGCGGTTCAGCAGCTCCTCGTCCAGGTCGATGGCGGTCGTCGTGAGGAACAGCATCACCGGCCCCTCCACCGTGTAGTCGTGGGTCACCAGCATCCCCGTCGCCGGGTCCTTGCCGGTCGAGGCCATGGTGACCCGGCCTTCGGACTGGAGCAGTTTCAGGGCATAGCTGGCCTGCTTCGCGCCCTCCTCCTCGGCGATGGCGAGGATCTTGTGCCGGAGGGCGCGATCCCCCATGTAGAACAGGCTCTGGCCGCTCATGGCCGAATAGCGGATCACGTCCTCCTCCGGCACCAGGTCCAGCACCGCGTCCATGAGGCTCGACTTCCCGGCGGCGCTGGCGCTCTGGATCAGCAGCGCCAAAGGCCGGTCCAGGAGCCTCGACACCGCCGCCAGATAGCCCGTGAGCTTGTTGGGCTCCTCCCCCACGATGCCCAGGGCCCCGAAGTCCTGGAGGATCCGCGGCACCAGGTCCGGGGCCTTCAGCAGGGCCAGGGTCTCCTGGTACTCCTCCTCCGTCAGCGAAGGGCGCTGGTTTCGGGCCGCCAGCACCTCGGCCAGCCGGTCCGACTGCATCGCCTCCACCTTGCGCAGCACGTGGCCCAGGTCCAGCTTCAGGGCATCCTCGGCCACGGACAGCTCCAGGCTGGCCTGCCGGATGAACGCGATGCGCGCCTTCGCCTGGTACAGGTCCAGCGTGTCGACAAAGAAGTGCGGCCCCTTGGAGACCATCACGTTCACCTTCAGGGCCTCGGGGTTCAGGGGCTTCTCCCAGCCCCGGACCCGGTAGGCGCGGCCTTCCAGGGTCAGCAGCAGGTCCGAACCCTGGATCTCGTGCGGCAGACCATCGCCGGGCGCGGGCGGCTTGGGCGAGGCGGGCAGCGGCAGGGCCTCCACCTCCGGTGGTGCCTGAACCGGCGCATGCGGTGGCGCCTGAACCGGCGCATGCGCTGGTTCAGCGGCTAAAGAAGGAATGGCCTCGGGGGTCTTTGAGGCCTCTGCCTGGGCCAGCACTTCCTGGGCTGTTTCTTCTTTAGCCGCTTCTTTTCCTGGGCCGTCCTCCGGAGGCTTGCCGTTGCCCATCCATTCCGCCGTGCGGATCAGCAGCCCCAGGGCCTTCGAGGGGGGCTGGACCTTCAGCGCGTAGGCGTTGGCGTCCATCCCCTTCGGGAACTGGATCCGGTAGCAGGCGATTCCCTGCGCCATCAGCTTCTCCGCCAGCTTCGCGGCGGCGCGGTCCCCGGCCTCGTCACGGTCGTAGGCGATCAGCACCCGTTCCGTGCCATGGCGCTGGAAGGCCGCCAGGTGGTCCGGGGTGAAACCCTCCACGCCATAGGCCGCCGTCACGTTGCGGTAGCCCGCGCACCAGAAGGTCAGCGCATCGATCAGGGCCTCGCACAGGATGATCTCCTTGGAATCCCGCAAGGCCTCCACGTTCCAGACGCCCTGGTGGGGGCCAGGGAGGTAGAGGTGGTAGGGCGTGCCCTTGCGGAGGTCGTCGTGGGTCTTGCGGCCATAGACCTCCTGGACGTTGCCCGCCTCGTCCAGGATCGGGATGATCAGGCTCCCAGTGAAGTGCTCGTGGCCGCTCTCGCGGTAGAGGCCCATCTTGATCAGTCGGCCCCGGATCTCCGCGCCGGCCTTCACCTGCTTGGCGGGAAGGCTGTAGCCCAGGGTCCGGTTCGCGTAGCCCAGCTTGAACCGCTCGATCGCCTCGGGATGCGCGATGCCACGGGCTTTCAGGTAGTCCAGGGCCTCGGGGCTGGTCTTCAGCGTCTCGTGGTAGTAGTCGATCACCTGCCGCAACAGGGCCTGGTCGTCGGCGTCGAACGCCACCGGGGGCGGCAGGTGCCGGACCCGGCTCTCCCTCGCCGGGACAATGGCCGGTGCGGGGAGCGTGATGTCCGCCCGCAGCAGCTCCACCGCGTGCCGGAAGCTGATGCCCTGGATCCGCATGGTCCAGTCGATGGGGCCGCCCGCCGCGCCGCAGCCGAAGCAGTGGAACAGGTTCTTGGCCGGGGTCACCACCAGGGAAGCCTCCCGGTCCGCATGGAACGGGCACTTGCCCAGGCGGTCCTTGCCGTTCTTGGTCAACTCAATTCCGGCGGCCTCCACCAGCCGTTCCACGGACACCTCGGCCTTCAGGCGCTCCAACTCCAGAACTCCTGACATACCTCTAAAAACCTGAGGATTGGCGCGGGTTTCCCCGTGTGAGGGTGCGAACCTTAAAATGTCCGCTTTTTCGCGAACGGAGTGAGAGAAGGAGTCTCGATTTCCTTGAATGAGGACATCCCTGACGGGTTGGTGGTCTCTGTCCTTTTCACTCTTCCTTCGACTCAAATCGTTCTTTAGCACATATTTCCGTACTCATGGATGCGGACCTTGAAATGTCCGGTCTCTGCTCCCGGGCAGGATTGCCACCTGCTCCGGGAATGGCTAGGGGTGTGAGACCGAGGGCCTGAGGCATGCGGTGTCCCTCCTCTAAACGTTGTTAAATAAAGGTTTCCTTGGTTCTGGGTGCGAACCTTAATTAGTCCGGTTTTCATTCCTGGTGTGTAGGCCCCAGCGCCAGTTTCTGGGCTTGGGGGTTCTACTCAGGATGGGGTGGGGCACGTTCCTTGACCCTCACGGAATGTAGATGGGGAGCGGGTTTCAAGCGGACAGGGTGCGAACCTTAAAATGTCCGGTTGCTTTGCCGCGGCGTCGGCGTGAGAAGGGGGTATGCCCACCCAGTCCATCCCCCTCCCTGGGCTCGACCTGCCTGAGGAACCCCCGGGTCTGGTTCTCCTCCATGACCGCTGCTGCATCCAGACCTGCCTGGGGCGGAGGATGGTGGCCGTCGAAGGCCGCCTTTTCGCCAACTATGCCCTCGGCGATGGTGCCGCCGAGACCATGGCCATGGTGAACCTCGTGGCAACGGGCTCAGCCTCCCAGGTGGAGGTGGCCAAGGCCTTCGGCTGTTCCACACGCCAGGTTCGGCGCCTCCAACGACAGCGGGACAGCGGAGAGCCGGCCTCAAGCCGCCGCCGTGGACGTAAGCCCGGCGCCACCGGCATAGTCCGGATCAAGGCACCGGACGTAAGGACGGTCAGGAGGCTCAAGGAAGCCGGCACCAGCAACAGGGAGATCGCCCGCAGGATGGCCGTCAGCGAGACCGCGGTACGCAAACTGCTCAGACGCATGGGTTGGGAACCTGTAACCGCTTTCACTCAGCCGGCCCTGCCTGGTCTGGAACTGCCTCCGGCCAAGGTTCCTCAGCCCGACCAGCCGCTCCCTATACCCCCCCGGGAGGCCGAGCTTCCGGAGCCTTGCCCCACCACGATGGATACGGATCCATCCAACCGGTACTTCGATCGGCTCATGGCCCGCCTGGGCGTCCTGGATGACGCCCGCCCCCTCTTTCAAGCTGGGCTCAGGATCCCCAAGGCCGGGGTGCTGCTTGCCCTGCCCATCCTCCTCCAGAGCGGCGTCCTTGCTGCTGCCCGGGAGGTCTACGGCTCCATCGGTCCGGCTTTTTATGGCCTTCGGTCCGTACTCCTGGTCCTTCTGTTCATGGCCCTCCTGCGCATCAAACGGCCCGAGGGCCTCAAGGAGCATGTCCCGGCCGAGCTGGGCCGGTTGGTTGGTCTGGACCGCGCCCCGGAAGTGAAGACCCTGCGCCGGAAACTGGAGCATCTGGCCAAGTTGCGCCGCGCGGAACAGTTCGGCCAGGAACTGGCCCGCCTGAGGGCCGAGGCCCGGGGCGACACCCTGGGCTTCCTCTACGTGGACGGCCATGTCCGGGTCTACCACGGCAAGCACCGCCTGCCGAAGACCCATGTCGCCCGTGCCCATTTCACCCTGCCTGCTACCTCCGACTACTGGGTGAACGATGGACAAGGGGACCCGTTGTTCATGGTCACAGCCAAAGCGAACGCTGGACTCGTGCAGGTTCTCCCGGGGATCCTCACCCAGTGCCGGAAGCTGCTGGGGGAACGCCCCATCACGGTCGTGTTCGACCGGGGCGGGTGGAGTCCCAAGCCGTTCCATAAGCTCCAAGCTGATGGGATCCACATCCTGACCTATCGAAAGGGGAAGACCGCGGACCTTCCATTGAAGAAGTTCAAACTACGCAAAGCCAAGCTGGACGGCCATTCGGTGGAGTATTGGTTGAATGACAAGACGATCACGGTGAAGGCTGAGAAGGTGACCCTGAAACTCCGCCAGGTGACTCGGTTGAAGGGTGACCACCAGACCCAGGTCATTACCACCCGGTGGGACCTACCGGCGGTGGAGGTGGCCCATCGCATGTTTAACCGCTGGAAACAGGAAAATTACTTCAAATATATGCGTCAGGAATTCCTGCTGGACGCCCTGGTGGACTACAGCGTCGAACCTGACGACCCGGAACGGACCGTGCCCAATCCGGTACGAAAGCGCCTGGAAAAGGAGATCGCCGCAGCCCGGTCGGAACTGGCCAAGGTCCAGGAGGAATACGGGGCGGCGGCCCTGGACAACGTTGAGGCCAAGCGGCCAACCATGCGCGGCTTCAAGATCGCCCACGGCAAGCTGGGGCAGAAGGTCCGGGCGGCCAGGGCCCGCCTGGACGCCCTGATGGCGCGCAAGGCCGCGCTCCCCATCCGGGTCGCGGTGGGGGAGGCCGTCAAGGATCCCATCGTCAAGCTCGCGCCGGAGCGCAAGCATCTTACGGATCTGCTGAAGATGGTGGCCTACCATACCGAGAGCGACCTCCTGGCCCTCGTTCGCCCCCATTACGCCCGGACCGAGGATGAGGGTCGCACCCTGGTCCAGAACATCCTGGCCGCACCTGCGGATCTGGAGGTCACGCTGGAAGAACTCAGGGTGAAGGTGGCGCCGCTCAGCTCGCCCCACCGGACCAAAGTCCTGGCAGCCGTGTGCGCCGAACTCGACAGGGCCTCGGCAATCTTTCCAGGGACCCGGCTCAGAGTGCGCTATACGGTCTCAAATCGCGGCGCCTGACCTGATCGACCGGATCATAAAAACAGGGGTGTATGTCAGGAGGTCTGAAGTCGGGCTGGACCGAGGGGATCATCCACTGCAACCGGCGTCTGTGTCCGGTCTGCGGGCTGCGGATCGCCGTCCGGCGGATCCTGGTGCTGCGGGCGCGGGCCAAATGGGTGGGCGAGCATCACCCCATGGCCCTCCACACGACCGGAGCCCTCACCTGCCGCCATCGCGACGGGAACGAGCCGCGCCAGAAATACGACGCCCTGTCCCTGCTCTGGGACGAATACAAAAAGCAGGACTGGGTCAGCGGACGGAAAAAGCGAGGCGTGGTCGTGGTCCCGCGCACCCTGCTGGGCTACTTCATGGCCGCCGAGGACACCTTCGGCATCAACGGCCACCATCCCCACCTCCAGTTCGGCGCGTCCCTGGACGCGCCGCCCACCCTGGGCGAGGACGGGCGCATCGCCTACTTCGAGGCCTTCCGGGATCGCAGCCAGGCCTGGTTCCGGGAGAACGCCCCCCGGTTCGGCATCACCGGCGAATGGAAGGATCGCTGGATGACCATGGCCACGAGCCCGATCGACGCCGTGGTCCGCTACACCCTGAAAGGCGAAAAGGAGGAGGCCGTCTCGGCGTTGATGGGCCAGGGCCTGACCCGGAAAGAAGCGCTGACCCGCCTCTGGCTGGAGAAGGAGGCCGCCGTGACCGCGATCTCGGGCGAAGTCGTCGGCCTCGCACGGGAGGCCACCCTGGGGCAGCTCAAGCTGGACCGCACGGGCGCGTCGTTCTTCGACATGCCCGTGATCGAGCAGGTCCGGCTCTGGAACGCGACGAAAGGCATGCGCTGGTTCCGGGTCGGCGGCGTCTGGCGCGATGCCCAGACCGACAAGTCCGACGAGGCGCTGGCCGAGGAGAACGAGACGGCGGGCATCCGCATCGCCGGGATCGCCCATTCGGCCTGGACCTACCTGGCCTGCGAGATCTGGCATGTCCTGGCCGGGCTGGTGGAGGATGTCCGCTTCTCGCGGGGCTGCGTGGCGAACGTCTGGGAGGCGGCGCAGGCCATGGCCTTCGAGAGGATGGACCAGCGCTCCATCCGGGATACGCTGGTCTCGATGATCCCGGCCTCGCCGGAACAGGAAATCCCGAGGACTCCGGAAAGCTGAGTACCGCCAGGCACGGCCCCTGGGCTACTCCCGTTCAGGGGCCGTATTTCCCCAGATTCCCTGCTGCCGGTGGTGCAGACAGCGGATGATTGGTTCAGCCTCTGCCTGATCGAGCGCCAGCGGGCACTCAACCACCGTAGGGGCTTGGCTCCAACCGGAGGTGTGCTGGAGTTCCAGAGCGTCCAGGGGGCGCGGCGCGGCCACGGAACGCAGGAGCACGGGAACCATGTCCCCCTGGTGGGGGTGCGACCAGGCCAGCCACAGGTCCGGCGCGGGCTCCACCGGCAGCGGCGGCACCGGGGCCGGGTCCAGGTCCCGGTGAGGGAACGGCGGGTAAAGGATCGTCAATCGCCAGTCCTGCCGAGGGTCCTCCGGAACCTGGTCCCAGACCTCGCGCAGCAGATCCTGCTGGTACGCGCCCCAAAGGCTCCCCAGGACCGAGGCGGCATGGGGTGGCAGCAGATGCAGCACATGAGCTGGGAGATCAGGGCCAGGCATCGCCAGGACCCCGGCGGACAGCGCCTTCCACCCCTGCCAGTGCGCAGCGTGGTAGCGGCTCTCTACGACCTCCCGGACCCGGTCCTGATAGGACCGCTGGCGGCGGGTCTTGGGGTCCCGGCTCCAGCGGCGGAGATCACCTTCGAAATGCAGGACGCCGCAGGCCTCGGCCAGGTCCCACGGGTCCTCCGGGTAGAGCAGCGGCATCAGAGACTCGGGGTACCCCGGGGTCAGCCAAGGGTTCTCCGGGTCGATTGACGCGAGGCCTGCGGGCGCGGGGTTTACGCTCGGGGCGGTTGGGTTCGGGCTCATGGCTCCTCCGGTTCTCTGGGTGGGCTTGCTCGTTCTCCTGCATGATTTCCGCGAGCCTAGCCCCGATGTCCGTGGAGCCGGGCTGTTGAACTTCCATCGCGTGGGCTGCCCGCCCCAGGTGGAAGCCGGGCTTGAGCGCCACGCCCTGCCGCGCATAGCTCCGATGGTCCACGCGCTCTTGTCGCCCGGCCTCGGCCAGGGCTTCATTGGTCATCCGAGCCCACATCTCCCGGATGATCTCAACGGGGTTCAGGGCGCTCTTGTTGCGCTGGTTGGCGATACCATCCAGGGCGCAGACCTTCTTTCCCAGACTCCCATCCGGCTTCACTTCGCACGCCGACAGGAGCACGTCGAGGTGGTGGTTCCCGGCCTTCCGGTGGATCCCGACGTCCACCCCGACATGGAAGGCATCTGCCAGCCAGTGCGCGAACCGTTCCGCCAGGGAGGTTTCCTGGTTGCGGCTGAGCCCACGCGGCAAAGCCGCGTCAAGCTCACGTGCCGTCACGGCCTCCCGTCTCCGGTGGTGGGCTTCCACGGCATTCCAGAACGTGGCTCGGTCCGCCGGGGGACAGCCGCCGGGCAGAATCAGGGCAAGCGGGGCAACGTCCTGCTTGCGGGAGTAGTCCGCCACAAGCCCCGTTCGGAGGTCCACCATCCTGGACCCGGACCGGTAGGCACTGGCCGCGACCGCAGACCGCCCCTGGGACCGCCGCAGGACAGACATGGCCAGGTGGTAGAGGGGTGGGCGGGTGGGCTGCATGGCGGGCTCCTGGGGGCTCAGGGGGCTGGCCTTCTTTGGGGTGTCGGGGGTGTCCCCTGACCGCACGTATTCCACCAACGGGGAATACTCTAAGTGCACCATTCGGATTGCACATCTAAACGTATCGCTACGTGATCACCGTGCTTATTACCATTGTAGGTCACTAATAGCTTGTGTCCATGGGCGGACTATGACCTATATTCTTGGATGATACAGGAGGCGATATGGCGGGCATGACCAGGCTGGAGAGGGCACAGCAGGAACGCACAAGGGCTCGCCAAATGGAGGCCCATGCACGGATGCTGGAGGCGCAGGAAAGGGAACAATTGCGGAAGGCGGATGTGGCGAGGAAAGCCATCCTTGGAGGCGCAGTCCTGGCCGCCATTCGTGCTGGTCGTCTAGATCGCGACAACTGGGAACAGTTCATCTGGCCCAGCATCATCGATCGTGATCGGCAGAGACTGAAGGGATGGCCATGGACTCATGGTGATCCGAACCATCAACTCGACAAATCGGAAGCCTAGATTCCTTCAGCCACTCAAAAGACGAAAAGCCCATTAAAAAGGGCGATCCGGCAGCGTCTCGGGTAGGGGGAGAACCGGAGGGCGGGACGGCACGCGAGCCCCACGCTTGATCGCCCGGCAGGGGGCATTTCCCCTGCCGGACGAGCGCAGCGGGGAGCACCCACAGGCCAGGGTTCCCTGCGCCGCTCTTTCTGCGGCGAAGGGCACAGGCCGGAGGGTGCGGGGGCGAAGTCGGGACGGCACGCACGCAGGCTCGGAGCCCGGACCGGGACGCGGGGCACCTGCTGCCTGTCGGTTTAGCGATTTCCCAGACAGCGTTTTTGAGGTCCACTACCAACGCAAAGGCGTTCGATAAAGCGTTTTCTCATCATCCTTGAATGACATTTTGAACCCCTTAACCACGCGCCCATCTATCACCATTTCCGGCAATTCAATGTCACCATTTTTCTTTGCAGCGTCACCCAACTCAGAAAGAAATAAATAGCATTTATCAACAGATTTTCCCAGTATACCGCCGTGTTTAACGGTATTGCCGGCCATAACACCAAAATAATCTTCCACCCCGAACGGGTCAGGGGCTTTGAGCCAGGCCTTGATCTCAATATCGTCCAGTGGCACAGGTACGAGTTCAAAATTTTTTATCTTCCTGTTTCCGTCCGGCCCATAAGAAACCAAAAGCCTCTTGTCGATCAGCTTGGCATTATGGCCTTTGGGAATATGAAATCCAAGCAACAATCTGCCTTCAGTTAAGGATGATGAAATGGCAACGCCATCCATGGGGAAAATCACAACTCCTGGATCTTTTTTATAAGGCCTATTCCACGAAATCTGCTTCGCACCATCGCAGGTTATTTTTGTATATTTATACACATACGGCTCAGGGTAAATACATGCGATTTGACCAACCAGCATGGCCAGCACCATCAATGAGCCTGCAAGCTTTCTTTTAGAACAACGCATTATACATTCCATGCAAATACCCCAATCCTCCAGAAATACCAGGCATGGCCCATGAGCCTGGCCCCCATATCGGATTACCATAACCTAACGCAAACATTCGATTGACGGCAATTTCTCCTGGAATTCTTCCTAATGGATTCAATCCCATATTGAAGCCAATATCATCAATGGCTCCGGAGGCCAATCCTGAAGCAGCACCATAAGCAAAGTTATTAAAAAATTGGGTTTGGTTTCGGCTTCCAAATGCCGAATTAATTACAGCTCCCTTTAGCATTGATATACCGAGTTGGCCCATGCTTGGATCTTTTGGGATAAACAGATTGTAGGCCTGGTTGCCGAGATCAGCCAAAGGAGCATTACTTGTGTTGCAGATATAAAATCCATCATCCACCCCATAAGCCATTCCAATAGCAAACACCGCTCCGTCAAGTGCTCCCTTCCATCCATTAACGGCACCACCGTAAGCGGCTCCAATTGTCCCTGTAGCTGTTGCTGCAATAGCTGCGTTCGAAGCACTTGAAAGACTGCTTAAATCAAGAATCGAATCATCAAGAGGAGTTCCTTCACCACAGGTAGCAACGTCAATCAAGGCAAATGCAAGAACTGCTGCCCCCAGCTCAATGTCTCCTCTGCCATCGTCCCAATTCACATCGGCCTGATGACGCAAGTGGTCCCAGTCCACGCTAAGTGCATGGTCTACGTGGTGGAACAGGTTGCTCAGCCACGACATCCCCGACGGGTCCACATTCACCATCGGGTTCCCGCCCGCATAGGCATACTGGTTCAACTGGCTCGGATCCGCCCCTTGGTCCGGGTTCAGAAAGCAGTGCCACGCAGGGCTGTAGAACCGCCCGCGCATGTAGATCAACCCGTTGGGCTAGGTCTGCACGTGCCCGGTGTAGCCCGTGAGTGGAACATAGCCCCAGGATTGCAAGGATTCCCCGTAAGGCCCAAAAGTCTGGACCCCTTCGGTAACCCCGGTTGACCCATTGGTAATAAGCCGGGGGGTTCCGAGGTGATCGCAGTGCAGTTCATGCACTAAACCTGCATTGTCGACCTCGGCGATGGCCCGCCCGCCTAGGTAGATCACATCCCTGGCGACGAGGTTCTGGAGGTTGACGTTGGGCTGCCCCGACGTGACCCAGGAGGAGGAAAGACCATTCTCGAAACCATCCTGAAACACTACACCCACACTGTTTGCGACCGTAATCTCATCCCAGCATGAGTAGGTTCCGTTGGCGGGCGTCTGCCCGTTCACGACGTTGCCATAGAGGAAGACCTGCATGTCGCGCGAGGAACCTGCTTGGCCGGTGATCTGCTTGCACAGGGTGACCGCCTGCCAGGTACCGGTTCCCGGAACTTCAATGCTGGTGGCGTTGTCGTACGCGTTTAGAACATTCACATTCCCCAGAAAGACCTGCCCTGAGGTACCCACCGGAGCATTCAGCCACACCGTGACGGTGAGCATATCCCCCACCAGATAAGAGCCCAGTTCATGCCAGACGGAACTGCCGGTTCCATTCTGGTGAATGATCTCGAGAGCACCCTGCCCACTGAACGTGGTCGAACTGGAGGCCGTGAGCACGTCGCACCCCGTGGCCGAGGTATGCCAACCGGTGGGATTCCCATAGGTGGCCGTAAAGGCCAGCCCCGCTTCAAAACCCTCCCAGAAGTTCTGGGCCGGTGCCAGTGCGCTGGTCACGGTGATGTCATCGACGACGGTGAAGGTGCCGGTGGATGCGCTCGTGTTGCAGTTGCAGTAGAGGTAGAGCCACAGGGGCACTGACCGTGACAGACTCGGCAACGTAACGGACAGCTGCTGCCAGGTGCCCGTGCCCATGACTGAATTCGCCGCACAATCCGTGTAGGTCGGCGCACTCCCTCCGGCATTGCCGATGAAGACCTGGGTGAGCGTCCCCGCCGGGGCGTTCACCCAGATGGTTGTGGTGAGCGTATCCCCCGCGGGAAATGTGCCCAGGAAGTGATCAATTTCGCTGTTGTTGCCCGTCTTGTGCCAAATGCGGGCCGCCTGCAGGCCGCCGTGGGTGCTGGTGGTGGGGCCGTATACGACGCCCGTGGCGGAGACGGCCTGGCCGATGTCCTGGGTCGCATTGGGCTGGGTGAATTCCGTGAGGAGCTTGCCACCGCTGGTATAGGCATAATAAGCACTCTGAATGGGATCTTGGCTATCGAGCCGATTGACCCTCAGTCCAGATGCAGTGTACTGGTATGTCTGGGTATCGCCCGTTTGAGTTTCGGATGTGCCAGCCAAGCGTCCTAGGGAATCCCAGGCCAGGTTGAGAGACTGGTTTGAGCTCACGGCGGTAGAAACCTGATTAAGTTCGCCATAGACATCATAAAAAGGGAGGATCGAGCCACTGCCATTGCTTGTGTGTTGAGGCAACTGGTTGCTCATCAGAGGGCTAGCCAGCGCGAAATTATTCCAGGATGCAGGAAGTACGGTTGACGGTGAGGCGTTGGAGGTTATGTTGTTCCCGCATGGATCGTACAGCAACGTTTCAACAATTGGTCCACCATTTACCTGGGGAAGTAGCCAATTTTGCGTCGCGGAAGTCAGGCGATTGATAGGGTCAGCCTGGCCGCCATTGAGTGTCCACTCGCCAGAACCAACCAGCCAACCAGAGGTTGCATCGAAGGCGTAGACCCAGGTCTGGGGTGGTCCCGAGGCAGGCGCGGTGCACCATTTCCATGGCCTTCCCGTGGACGAGTCCGGTGTCCAGGCCTCCGTGGCACCCGAGACGAAGGTCATAGTGCCAAGGTTGCCCCATGGGTCGTAGCATATGGAGCTGAGAACACGGGTGCTATTCTGCGCAACATTTTCCATCCGTCCCAGCCCGTCCAGACCATAGGTCACGGTCCGGCCGCTGGGGTAGGTGATGGCTTCGACGTCACCAAATTGCGTGTACTGGTTGTAAGTGGTGGTGAAAGTCAGATCCCCCTGGGAAGTCGCTTCCGTCTGGAGAAACCCGCCTTGGGCTGCGGGGAAATATCCATACTGCTGGGTCACGGTATAGGGGTTGGGCCCAGTGACGGTGTTGGAGGCACTGGAGAGATAGGCATACGTGGGAGAAGGACCATACGAAAAGGTGTTGGTGGCCGTCACGCCATTCAGAGTGCAGGCTGCGCTGCGAATGCGGCCCAGTCCGTCCCGGATAAGATTCCGGATCCTCGGTGCTGAGGAGGAGCTGCCTTCCGTCACCGCCCAAGGCTGATTCAAGCTGTCAAAGGACGCAAAAGTCTGGGTCCCCGTCTCAGGCTCAGTCTTTTGAATAAGACGGCCCAGGGAATCATATGAAAAACTGCGGGGAGGGGTGATCGCCCCGCCACCGGCCGGATTAATTTGGACCTGGGTCACATGCCCCCAGCCATCAAAGGTCCGGGTGGTGAGGTCTCCGGTCGCGGCAAAGACTTGGACCACTTGGCCGAAGGGGTCGGTGGATGTGGTCGTCGGGTACACCTGGTTGGCCCCGAAGCCGCATGTTGTCTGGTTGTTGCCGTTCAAACCCGGGGCGTAGGTCTGGGTCACTTGCACGCCTTGAAAACCGGTCCTGGAGGTTATCCGGTCCAGGATATCGTAGCTGGACGATTGTGTGAGCGCGGGTTCCCCCGCAGTCGTCAGGGTTGTGGTGAGGGGGCGGCCGTGCAAATCGTAGGCAAAGGCGAAAGCGATCCCATCCCATGAAGTCTTGCTGATTGGACGGCCAAAGCCATCGTAATGGGTCGTCGTCGTCCGTGGGCCCTGGGTTTGCGTGACCGTCCAGGCATCCGGGTACGTTGTGGCTAGAGGCGCCAGTGGCAAGGGAGGGGTTTCCAGGCTGGGCCGGCCATACAGGTCGTAGGCAAGGCCCGTCGTCACTCCGCGTTCGTCCGTAATCGAGGTAGGCCGGTCGTTGAGGGGGGAAATGGAGGCCTGCTGGGTAAGCGTCCCGGTGCCGCTGGGGATTTCCGTATAGGTGGTGCTCAGCTGGTTTGGTTGTCCGGTAGCAGCATCGTAGGAGATCGTCGTAGCTTGCGGTGAGGCCATGCTGCCCAGCGCAACTCCGTTTTCAAGGTGCCATAACCATTTCTGGTAGGGTT
>Ga0316217_10000215_pt1 | contig 87722 bp, 64 predicted proteins | sample 1anoAmetaG_FD_203633 | JGI IMG/M metagenome (GOLD analysis project Ga0316217, IMG submission 203633) | Freshwater microbial communities from Trout Bog Lake, Wisconsin, USA - 1anoA | ecosystem: Environmental > Aquatic > Freshwater > Lake > Hypolimnion/Profundal zone | place: USA: Wisconsin...
ACTTGAGCGTGCTCCTCAAGATGTTGCCACCCAGCCTGTTTGAGAATTTCTCGGTCGTGTTTCAGGATGCCGACCCGCTGGGCAACGCCATCGTCAACCAAATGAAACAGGCTCTCTTTGGGGCTCAAACCCCCCAGGGCGCCCGCTTGGTCAAGACCCAGTTGGAAGGCGCCATGTACGAGCGCTTGCCCCGCTACGGACGGATGGTCGCGCTGCCCAAGCCCTTCATCTTCTCGGTCGCCTCGACCGCCGACACTACCCAGCGGTGTTCGGTCATCTTCTATGACAACGCCGGCGAGCATTTTCAACCCGGCCGCGATTCGGCCGATTCGCCCGGGGCGCAACACGTGGCCAGTTCGTCCGGCATCTTGTTTTTGTTTGATCCCTTTAACAGTCCCGAGTTCCGGCGGCAAATCGCCGACCAGGCCGACCCGCAGATGGAAAAGACCGTTCTGGACCAGCACAGCGTGATCCTCTCCGAGTTGAAGGTGCGGATCGCCAAGCTTTTGAAGAAGCCGCTGGTGGATCAGATCGAGGCGCCGCTGGCGGTCCTGATCGGGAAGAGCGACGCCTGGATCCACCTGCTCGGCGCCCCGCCGCTGCGCAACCCGGTGCAACCCGGCAAGCTGGATCTCGACGCCTTGCTGGAAAACTCGCATCGCGTGCGCCGGCTCATGATGTCCGTCTGTCCCGAGATCGTCGCCAACGCCGAGTCCATCAGCCGTTACGTCCTGTTTTTTGCCGTCAGCTCGTTCGGCCACGCGCCGGTTAAAGTCGGGCCTGGAGATTACGTGCCCGACCCGCGCCTCCTCCGGCCCTACCAGGTGGAGGCGCCCATGCTGTGGATGCTTTCGCGGATCGCCCCCGGACTGGTCAATGCCGGGCGGACCGAGCGACCGGAACCGGACGCTAATCGCGTGGGAGCGACCCCGCCGCCGCCTTCCTGAAACCATCTTCCATGGCCTGGCAACTGATTTACACCAGCGCGCCTCGAGGCTTGGCTCCGGGGCATTCCGGGTTCTGCGCGGTAGCGCGGAGCGAGGACCTCCGGGAAGCGGTGGCCGAGCGCCTCGAGCAAATCAGTTCCTACCATTATCTGGATTCCGAGCAGTTCAGCGACGGCGCCCGGAACCCCACGATTTCCGCCTATCGCACTCTCGATGTTCGGGGCTCCAGGTATCATGTGTTGAGCCGTATCCAGCCCTCGGGGCTGGATTTTAGTTCCCGGACCAACCACTTGGCCCAGCACCTGTTGTTCGAGGCTGCGGAATTGCCGCGCCTGCCTTCGCCCGCCGCGCTCCTTCTGCATTGGCCGGGCTGGCTGACGGGCTGGGAGGGCGAACCCCGACTCCTGGAGCGTCTCACGCCGAACCGCTTCACAGGTCTGCCAGCGCCGGTTTGGCCGGCTCAGGCCTGGCGCCAGCTTACGGGCGACGCCGGCCGCGCGGCCGGCCTGCTGGAGAGCGAATACAGCCGCGGCTGTTATCTGCTCTGCGATCCGGGCGGCGAGCGACAACTGCTCGAACTGTTCCGCGAGACCCTCCAGTTGCTCAATCCAAATGGCGGCGATTCGGCCCGGGACTGGGAGCACACGTTCACCACCCACTTGCAGGCCGAAGACGCGCCGGCGGATTTTCAATGGCGCGGCTGCCGGCGAGACTCCCCGGCTTGGGACCAGGCGGTCCGGCACTCCGTCAACATCATCCGGGTCCAGACGATCCGCGCACCCAATAACTCCCGGGCGAAGCTGGCGCGCGAGGGACCGGCGCCCCCCGCGCCCCCGGCCTCCCCGGCTCTGCGCATCCCGCGGGTCAACCGCCCGGCTCCCTCCTGGAAACCGCCATCCACCCTCTCAGGAAAAGACCTGTCCAGGAATGTGACGCGAGCCCCCTCCGCTCGACCGCTGCCTGGGGCTGCTCCGCATCCGCCTTCGCGTCGGACGGTGGGGACGATCGCCATCGCCCTCGTCCTTTTGGCGGGCCTGGCGGGCATCAAACATCGCTGGTCCGCGCATAAAGCCCCCGCCGCCTTGCCCGCCGCGAGCGCGCTCGTCCCCGTGCGATCGAACCGCGCCCCCGCCCAGGTGGCCTCGGCCCTGGCGGCCCATCCGGAACCGGCGGAAGCCCCGCTGGCAAAGGAAGTCGGCGTCGCTCCGGACCAGGCGCGAAAGCTCGACAGTTTCCACTGGCAGGACGCGCCCATCTACGTGATCATCGTTCCCGAGTCCACCACCGAGCCCATCGCCCTGCCCCCTTGCCCGCCCATGGAATCGCTGCTGCGGCAATACGATCGGATCGATGTAAAACCTGGCGACCTGGACTTGAGGTTCAACCAGGAGAGCTGGGACCTTTCCCTCAAATTGCCGCTGATCGTGGACCCTAGAAACGCGCTCCACAAGCTCGCGGCCAAGGGCAAGGAGACGCCCGCGTTGGACGCCCGGTTGGTGTGCGACTACTCGGGCCTGTTGGATGACTCCGCCGACCACCCGCCAGTCCGCGTTCAGTTCACCGCTGACACCGGGTCGCCGGGAGCGTTTTCGATCCTGTTCCAACCCGCCGCGGGAGGGAATTTCCCCCCGTTCCGACTGTTAGTCGTCAGCGAGAGCCATCCGCCCCGCCCGCTGCCCTTGAATCGCGCGTTCTTGCGCGCCAACGCCGCCTCCGTCCCTGAAGGGTTGCGGGCGCCCTTGCGGCAACGCCTCAACCAGTTCCACCTCGGCAATGCCGCCTGGCAACTGCGGCCGTTGCTGAAAGCCAGGAATGGCGGCAGCTCCAAATACCTGTACCAAGACTGGCCGGCGGAAGAGCAACCCACGCTGGCAGCCAGCGTGGACCTAGCGGGGGAGCGGAAACGATTGGAGAGCCGGCTCAAGGAACGACAAGCGGACGCCGCGCGTGTGGACGCCGAGATCCAGGAAGCGGGGGATGGGTTTAATTTCAGCCTCGAGCTGGGCGCCATCCTGGGGATCACCAACCAAGAACTGGCCACATTCAACACCTTCGCCGAATCCCGCCGCACCACCAACCGGTTGGCGAGCGTTTACCTCGAATACCTGGCGAGACTCGCCAAACAACCCGGGCCGCACCATGCCTGGCTGGAGCAGTGGTCTTTGCCGAAGAATCGCGACTCGGCGATCATCCGGCAGGAATTGAATAACCTCTACGACCTCTGCGCCCGGAACCTGTCGGACTCGGCGGCCAAACTCACCGTGAGCGGCCCAGTGTCGAATTATTTCTGCGCGGCTTGGAGCTTCCTGAGGCAGGATGATAAGCAACGGCAACTCGCCCGGGAAATCAAGACGCTTAACGGTCGCTTGGCCCAGGTCCGGTTGGCTTACCTGAGCCTCTGCATGGATTTAGCGCCCAATCGATGGGTGCCGTTTATCGAGTTTTCAACCCCCGCCGAACCCTCGCCGTGATCACTCTCCCGCAACTTGATCGGATGGCGCGCAAAATCAGCGAGATTTTGGCCCAGCCCGCGTTGGAAAGCCAGGCCGCCCGGCTGGCTCAGGAATATGCCGACGCCGCCCGGGCCGCCAGCCGCCGCCTCGAACAGTGCGCGACTATGATTGAAGCCGGCGACGATCTCCAGGCGTTGCAACTCGCCGAGGTCGCCCCCCCGCTGCTGGATCTCATCACCCTCCTGGATTTCCGCCAGGCCGCTGAGTGGCGTACCTATTGCCAGGCGCATGGACTTCCTTGGGCGGAACCGTTTCTCGACAAGTCGCTGCGCCTCCTCAACACGACTTATGGCAAAGGGCTCACCGCTAATAGCCCCTATTTCGCCGAGTACCGCAAAGCGCGGATGAAAAACGACGACGCGCGCGCCCTGGCCTTGCTCCGGGTCATCGCGCGCATCAACCCGGGCGACCCCAACACGGTCAAGGACTTGGAGCAGATGGAGCAAATCGTGCTGAAATCCAGGCTGGAGGGCCTGCGGTTGGCGCTCGAGTCGGCCGACCCCGCCGCGATCTTTTCCCAACTGGACGAAATCGAAGCCTCGGGGTTCAAGATTCCTCCCCAACACCCCGTATGGCAACAGGCGCAGTTGCTGCGCTGCGAAACCGTCCTGAGCCAAGCCGAAGCGCTTCGTCAACAGGACGCCTGGCAAGAGGCGGAACTGGCGCTGCAGGACCTCCAGGCGTTGGCCGCGCGCCATTCGGTGTTGTTCCCGACCCATGACCAGGAGCGCTTCAGCGCCCTCGAAAGTTGGGTAGCCGGCCTGCGGAAGGCCGCGGCCGAGGAGCAGGATTTCCAGCGCGCCTTTACCGCCCTCGAATACCAGGTCGGCGCGGTCGAGGCCAAACGCCGCGCCCATGCCCGCGCGACCGCGAACGAGTGGCAAAATGAATACGACGCTCTCGCTGCCAAGTGGCGGGACGCGGAGCGGTTCAACCGTCCGCTGGACGAGCAATTCCTGATCCGTTGCGAGCAGGGCTGCAAGTGGATCCAAGGCCGGATGCGGGACCAAACCCGGCGCAAACGCTTTTGGACTGGCGTCACCACCGTGCTCTTTCTAGCGGCGCTCGCTGCGGGAGGTTTTTTCGGCTGGGACTATCTGCAGGAGAAGGATCTGCTCGCCCGCGGCCAGACCTTGCAAGCGGGCCGCCGCGTCGCTGACGCCGAACAATGGCTGGCGGGGATGCCCGCTCGGATGAAAACGAAACCGCGGGTCGCCGCGGCGGCGGAGGAGGCGCGCCAGTTTGTCGCCCGCGAACGGGAGCGCCAACGCCTCTTCGATCAGAAGCTCCTCGCTCTGCGGGAAGCCATCGCCCCCCGGTCGCGTCTGACGCAGGATCAGGTCGAGCGGCGCCGCGCCGAATGTAATCAGGCTTTGGAGGCGGTGGCGCCGGAACTTCAACTCGATTGCAAAGGCCGCCTGCTCGCGGTCGACCAGCAGTGGCAAAATCGCCTGGCGGCCGCGCAGCCGGAACATAATGCCGAGTTCTCCGGGTTGCTGGCCCAGGCGGAGAAGCTCAGCGCCGAGCACTTGAACGCGACGAACAGCTCGGCGGGCGTACGGGCCTCCCTCTTCTCCTTGCAGAAGCTGGCGGCCGACCTGGACCGGCTCCGGCAAACCCCGGGGCCGTTGGATGAAGCGTTGACCCGCCGCTTTAATCACCTCACCAACCAGGTCGCCTTCTGGGGGCAAGCGGCGGATCAGTGGGACCAACTGCGCTCCCCCAGCCTCGACTCGTTCGAGGAATACACCAACTGGCTCGGCAAGCGCGCTCAGTCTCCCTTCGCCTCTCCGGCCGAGGTCGAAGGGGTCAGGGACAACCTTCAACTCAAGACCGGCCCGGAGACCTTGCTGGGGACGCTGCTCCGGCCCGGCCAGGTTCCGGCCTGGGCGCCCGCCTGGGATTCGCTGACGAACCCGGCTGCGGCCGATTCTCCCTTGCGACCAGAGCAATGTCTGCCCGCGGAGAAGGAGGCTTACTTGCGGTTGCGCGATGACAAGAACCTGCAGGACGTCTATTTCTACTTTTTGACCAAACACCCTCACCAGGGCAACCCGCTGGAGTCGCACCCGATCCTGGCCCAGGGAAAGCTGCAGAAGGACCGCTTCGGGCTGGATGCGGGCCGGATTTACGACCCCAGGAAATCGCCGGGAGCCCTCCGGTTCCAACAGCAGTCCATTGAAACCTATGATTATATCAAGGTCGAGTACTTGCGCCCCGCGCAGGAATGCTCCGCTTTCCAGCAATTGGGGTTGGGGGATTTACTCGACCCCAATACCGGTGGCTACCAGCAATCGATGCTCGAACTGTTGGATCGCCTCAACCGCGACACCAATTCGAGCGCCATTTTCCGAGCTTTTGTATCGCTCAAGCTGTTTGCCATCGCCGAGCCGCGCCCCCTCGAATGGGGCTTCCAGTGGTCGCCCTCCGCAGCCAAACATATTCGGACGCTAAAGGAGATGCGCGCCGGAGAGCTCCACAGCGGCGACTGGTTCGTCCCGGACCTGGTCAAAACCTATGAGACGCCGCTCAAGAAGCAGTTCGAGCGGGCGGCGGCGATTTCATTCGTGACCGAAGCGACCTTTTTCCAAAGGCTCACGCGGAAGGCCTGCGCCAAGGGGTTCGCCTTCGCCGGATTTGTGGATGCGGCGGGCAACCCCGCGGTCGCCAGCGCCAACGCCGCCCGCGGGGAATACTGGGGCTGGTCCGGTCGGTCCCGCGCTCCGGCGCTGCTCTTTCGCCAAGCCGAGAACGGCGGCGGTTGGGAACGCTTGGAGGAACCGCTGCGGTTCACCCCGCTGTTCGCCCTCCTGAGCGACCGCGGCGTCCTGCTGGACCAAACCGCTCAAGCCACCCTCTACCCTTTGAGCCAGGCCAGCGGGCTGTTGCCCCCGCTGTTTTCCGGTTTATGAGCGAATCCTCCGAATACACGTTGCGCTGGCGCGGTCGGCAGTCGGGTCCGTACACGATCGAGCGGATTAACCGCCTCTTGGACGATCACCAAATCGGCATGGGTCATGAAATCCAATACGAGGAGCAGTGGATCAGCCTGCAAGAGTTTTTCGCCCGACGCAAGGCCGCAGAGCCGCCGGCCCGATCCGCGCCACCCGCCGCGCGCGGCGCCGGGCATGAGACCAAACCGCCTTTCAAGACCACCCGGCCCGCCGCCGCATCCCCAGTCGAAACGAGCGCGGCGCCCGGCTCGGCCGCCGAGTCCCCCAACCCTCGCCCGACGCAGGACGCCCCGGCCACGGGCCGACCTCGGTTTCGGCTGGTTTACGCCTTGCTCGCGATCTTGCTCGGCTTTTCCGGAGCGCATAATTATTACGCGCGCCATTGGCTCACCGGCTTGCTCCAGTTGCTGCTCAGCATCGCCACCGTGCTGCTGGGTTTCGGTATCATCGCTCCCTGGCTCTGGGCGCTGGTGGAGGCCGTCGTGGTCCGCCGCGACGGCCTCGGCAGAGACATGCGCTAATTCGCCTTCGAACCACCACCCACCACCCTTATGGATCCCATCCCCGGTTCACCCAAGTCAGGTCCCAGCCAGTCCGTCGGCGGACGCCTTTCCGCGGCGGCCTCGAAGCTGGCGCCATTGCGTCCCCTGCTCGAAAAAACCGCGCCCGGGCCGAGTCCGGTCGGCGGCGCGCCGCGCCCGGCGGGGGGAGCAGCCGAGGCCGCGCAAGGGGCCGGCGGGCGGCCCGCCTTAGTCTCGCTGAGTTGGACCGAACAGGACATCGAAAACCGCCTCGGCATCTTCAAAGCGGGCCGTTACACCAGCGTCAACCGCATCTTGGCGTTGATCCTCGCCGTCATTTGTTCGACGGGCTTCCTGGCGCTGATGTTTTTTCTTTATCGCCGGCCGTCTTCAGCGATCTACTTCCTGGCGCGGGCCTTTGTGCGGGAGGGGAACCTCTACGCCACCCTCCCAGCCACGCTCTGCTTTTTCCTGGGCCTGGTCATTCTGGCGTTGAAAATTCCCAAACTCAATTTGCAACGCCGGGCGTTGGACTTGGCGGCCGTGCCCCAACACCACGATTTTGTGCTCAACGAAACCACGGCCAGGACTGTCCTTGAGCGCCTGCGCAGCCTGGTGGATGACGCCAAACATTTCATCCTGCTCAATCGCATCGATCGCGCCCTCTCCAACCTCCAAAACATCGGTGGCGTCAGTGATGTTTCCGCAATCCTCCATACCCAGGCTGAGAATGATGAAAACCAAGTGGCCTCCAGCTACGCCCTCATCAATGCGATGATCTGGGCGATCCCGGTCTTGGGCTTCGTGGGCACGGTGATCGGTCTGAGCAGCGCGATGGGCAAGTTCAACCTCGGCGCGGACGCGGATGTCTCCCAGATAAAGGCCAGCCTCGGACCGGTAGTCGCCGGCCTGTCGACGGCCTTTGAAACCACGCTAGTGGGTTTGGTGTTTGCGCTCGTGCTGCACCTGCTTTCGGATCTCATGCAAGAACACGAGACCGACTTCCTGGATGAGTGCAACGACTATTGCCATGCCCACGTGGTTTCCAAGCTGCGGGTCAGGCGCGAAACGCCGACCGCGGAGCAAACCCATGAACGCGCCTCGCTCTAAGCCCCTCTGATTATGGCCAGCCGGCTTCGCAATAAGACCGCCCGGGTGTCGTTCTTCGCCTTCCAGGACATGATCACGACCGTGACGGGGGTGCTGATGATCGTGATGCTGTTGCTGGCCCTGGACATCGGCCGGCGCACCTCCAGCCCGAATGCGTCCGCCCAGGCCGCCGTGAAGGAGCAATTGCGCCAGGCCGAGGAACGCCTGGCCCTGAACCTCGAAACGCTGCGCCGGCGCCAGGGGGAATTGAACGCGCGCTCCAACCGGGTGTTCGTCATCCCGGACACCGACCGGTCCGGCAAGCAACCGGTGCTCGTCGTGGTTTCCGGCGCCGGGGGCGCGTGCAGCCGTCTCGGCCAGACAAACCTGACCGAGTTTAGCGGCGGCGCCCGCCGCACGGACTTCGCCAAGCTTCTCAATCGGTGGAATGCCAGCCAGGACCGCGTGGTGTTTTACGTCCGTCCCTCCGGCGTTGACCATTATAAAAAGTGCCGTGAATTGGCCAAGGAACGAGGCTTCACCGTGGGCTCGGACACGGCGGAAGAGGACAAACAATACGTGCTGGCCGCCCCTTAAACGCCATGAAGAAGGCCTCCGGTTTTTACGCCGACAGTTTGGAGATGTTGCTGGATACGATGTGCAACGTGCTCGGCGGGATTGTCTTCATTACTCTGGCCCTCGCGGTGCTGACGCGCGCCTCACCCAATCTCCCGCCGGACTATTACGAAAAACAGGGGGCGCAATTGACTAACGCCCTGGCGGCCGCGGCGAGTTCGAACGCCTGGGTTGAGGCCGAGCTCGAACACACTCTCCAGCGCCTCCAGGATCCTCGCCCCGGCTCGTCCACCAACCACATGAGCCTGCCTCATGAGACCACGACCACAAAAACCCCCTGGCAAGTCATTGTCCGGTACGGGCGGATTTATCCCTTGTATAGTTACTCGGCCAGTGCGCGCGATGGCAAGGGTCAGAACGCCCAGACCGTGGAGTGGCGCCAGGCGCCCGGCCCGTCGCTCGTAGTCGAGCCGCGCCCGGGGCAGGGGCAAGATCCCGAGAGCGGCGTCGAGAGCATGGTGAGCGCCTTTCAGTCGGTTGCCAAGACCAATTATCAGTTCGTGTTCTGGGTATATGAGGATTCCTTCGCCGCGTTTGATCGCGCCAAGGAAACGGCCGCCAGCCTCGGTTTCCAATACGGTTGGAACCCTGTGGCATCAAATACAATCATAATGACTAAACCTGGGGGCGGCGGGGAGATCATCCCGCCACAAAACTAAGCCATGAAAATCTACTGTACTCACTGTGGACAGCCGGTTGAGGCGGAATCCCTGACTCCCGGCCAGGACCTAAAATGTCCCGGCTGCGGACAATTGACGTCCCTGCCCGTCAGCCCGGCAACCCGCCCGCCATTCCGGCTCAATCGTCGGGACTTGGCTATCGGCGCGGCCGCTCTGCTCGTGCTCGCGGCGCTCGCCTACCTTTTTCTACGTCCGGATCATCCCACGGCGCGCCACTGGGTCTATGGCGACATGGGCCCCGCCCCGGCGGCGAACCGGCCCGGCGCCGCGCCCCCAAGCTCCTCCCCGGATTCCCCCTCCGGTCCTGCTTCGCCCGTTCAACCCAGCCCAAACTCGTCACCCAGCCGAGGTGGAGGTGGTTCCGGGGGAACAGCGGGGCCTGCCACCCAGGCGGGCCAAGCCGGCGGGGTTACAGAAACGGGCTCCTTGCAAGAGCAGAACCCGGTCGATGATCAGCCGCAATCAGCTCTGAACACGAGTGGCAGGGCCGCCGGTAGCGGTTCAGGTGCCGGTAGCGGTTCAGGTGCCGGTAGCGGTTCAGGCGCAGGTGGCGGATCTGGCGCAGGCAACGGCTCAGGCGCCGGTAGCGGCTCAAGCACTGGTGGTGGATCGGGCGCAGGCAGCGGCTCGACCGTCGGCGGAAGTTCATCCGCCGCAGATGCGGCGGGATCCCCAACGGGTGGTGGGCTCCAAGGCCAGGTGGATTCCCGTGCGAGCGCACCGCCGCCCTCGGGTAGCAGCCCGGAGACAAGCCCTCCTTCCAGCGCTCCGCCCGGGAGTGGCGCCGCGGCGACCATGCCCTCTCCCTCCGGCCAGCCCGGAACACCTGCGGCCCCCAACAGCACCCCGGCCAACCCATCGCGGCCGTCCCCCGCTACCCGTTCCGCGGCGGCTCGCAACGGGCCGGGCGCGCCGGGAGCATCCGCCTCCCCATCGCGAGCCGCTGTCGCTCCCTCCGGGAGCCCGGAGGCTCCCGCCCCGGAGGCAACCACTGAAGCCAGCACTGCGGACTTGATCGCCGCCCCTGCGGACGCCCCTCCACCCGCCACCGCCCCGCGCACGGCTCAAGCCCCCGGCGCTGATGCCGGCGGAACTCCCGGCGCCGCCGGCACCGCGGATACCAATTCCGCCGCGGGCGGCAGCGATGGCCAAGGCCAACCCGACAACAAGGATGGATCACCGCCCCCCGACTCCAACCCGTTTGACCCGCAGCGCGGCTCAAACGTCGTGTTCGTCCTGGATCGCTCCTTGAGCATGCGCGGCGACAAGTCGGCGCGCGCCCGGAGCGAGTTGGTGGACGCGCTCCAAAAGATGGGCGCCAACAAATCGTTCTATGTGGTGTTTTTCCCCTTCAAGGCCATGCCGGCGCCCGGGCCGTTGGCCGCCACGCCGGAGAATATTCGGTCCATGACCAATTGGATTTTTTCGCTAGGCCATGCCATTGGGTCCGACCCCTCCAAGGCGATGGAACAGGCGTTCGCCTTTAAGCCGGACACCGTCTGGTTGCTCTCCGACGGCAAATTCCCTTCCAACGCGGCCGCGACCATCCACGCGGCAAACGATGCCGCCAAGGCCCGGGTGAATACCATCGGCCTTTACGACGCTTCCGGGGAGCGAGTCATGCGCCAGATAGCCGAAGAGAGCGGCGGCGCCTATCGCTTCGTGCCGCCGCCCGGGTCCCATGGCGCCAGCGGCGACGCGCCGCCGGCTTCAACGACCAAGTGAATTCCTTTTGCCCTTATTGCGGCGCCGCGGTCGCCACCGCCAACTCGCCCGGTGGCGCGCGGGCGACTTGTCCGGGTTGCGGCCGTCCCCTGCCCCAACGCTCGGCGGACGCCCGGCCACCCGCGCCCACCGGTCAGGGAGCCAACGCCGCGCGCCCGCCGCGGTTCATGAAAGATGCCGTCATCGGCTTGGCCATTCTCGTGGCGCTCCTGTTTGCCTGGCGCCTGCTGACGCGTCCGGACCGGTTCGGAGTGGGGGGCGGCGCCTTGCGAACGAACCTTTTCGGCGCCTATGGGGCCGGCGTAGCCGATGCGGTTGGCCTCGGCGTCGGATCCGCGCCTTCGCCGGCGCAAGGCGCGAATCCCGGCGCCTTGGCGACCGTCTCGCCCCCGGAAGATACGCGCTCGACGCAAAGCCCCTCCGCGTTCGTGGTCACCCGACCCGGAACAAACGGGCATGCTCCCGGCGCCGGCGCCTCGGGCGACTCCAACGCCCCAATCGAGGTCATTGGGAGTATGCCGGATCAAATCATCGAGGCCAGGCTTCCCACCGCTTCAAGTCCCGACGCGGCGGCGATGGCGAGTCGCTTGGCCCAAGCCGGCGCGCGAACCGGGGATATCCAATTGTCCCTCTCCTGGAATGACTATAACGATTTGGACCTTCACTGTTTTGACCCGCAAGGGGAGGAAATCTATTACATGCACCGGGTGTCGGGGAAAACCGGCGGCACGCTCGACGTGGATCGCAATGCGAGCGAGCCCTTCGTGCGGACGCCGATCGAGAACATCTACTGGCCCCCCAGCGGCGCTCCGCCGGGCATTTACAAGGTCTTTCTCGTCTATTACGCCCAACATCCCGCCCCCAGCCATTATGCCGTCCCTTTCACCGTGCGAACCGTGGTGGAAGACAAGACCAATTATTTTTCCGGGAAGATCGCGTTCACGGGCCGAAGGGAGTCAAATTGGATTTGCAGCTTCCAGTACGACCCCAATAATGCCGATCGGACCCAACACCGGCGCTTCCTATCTACCCGGTGACGGGCGTTGGTCGCGGGGATTCGCCAAACCGGCGCGGCCCGGAGCTCGGGAGCAACGGATGACTTTTCCGGAGCCCGCGACGCGCCTCCCTGGGGCGCTTCATACCGCCCACTCCCGCCTTGCGCCGCGGTGATATCCGGTTTATCAAAGGGGATGGCGCAACCTGAATTCCGCGGCGTGACCGCGATCGCGAAAGCGAATATCTACTTCGACGGCAAAGTCGTCAGCCACTCGATTGTGTTTCCCGACGGAAGCCGCAAGACCTTGGGGCTGATTTATCCCGGCAGTTTCCACTTCGGCACCAATGCCGCCGAGCGCATGGAGATCGTCGCCGGCGCGTGCCGCGTGAAACTCGACGGCGCCGCCGCGTGGGCCAACTACGCTGCCGACCAGGCCTTCGATGTCCCGGCCAAGTCCGGTTTCGACATCGAGGTCAACGCCGGCGTTTGCGAATACGTCTGCTCCTTCTTGAGCTGACGCCTGAGGTCAGTGGCGGGAGCTTTCGTGGATGGCGGGATTGCGGAGCACCACCTGGCTGCGACTGCGGATTTCCTTGGCGATGTCGGCCATGCGCGGATCGGTAGCCATGACGAGACCGGCCTTCTGGCGTAACATTTTCACCGCCCAACGACATTCGCCGGCCAGTTCGTCCTGGTTGCCGCCGATCTTCACCCAAGCTTCGGTAAACCCTTTGCACTTGCCCAACGCGTCGTCGCCGTCATAGTCGAGCACGGTTTGTTGGAACTGCCCGACTAGCCGAGCGGCGTCTTCCGGCGTCTGGATCGCGGCCTGGCGGGCGGCAAATTTGGCATCGATCACTCGGGCCAGCCTCTCGAGCTCAGCCAGAGGATCCGCCAACTCAGGATGGGCCTGCTTTTGTTCCGCCAAATAGGCGAGCGTTTGGCGTCCAAAGGCCGTATAGCTTTCAATGCGGCCGCGGATATGGCGGATGAAAATCATGAGGTCGTCGAGGACCCGCTCGATCTCGGCCCGGCGCTGTTTCTGCTGGCGCTCCGCATAAATGGGGTTGAGCGTGTCGCGGACGGAGCACGTCGCCCGGCCTTTGTACTCCGAGCGCTGGCCTTCGACATCCAGGATATATTCGCAAGGCCCCACGCCCAGAGTATTGCGGACGATATCGATCACGGTGAAGGTGTCCAGTGCGGTGGAGGACACGCGGTTGATGGGGTAGATGACGGCGGGGCCCTGGAACCGCAACTGGGGATTCTCCAAGGGTTGAAGGCGACCCTGGCCGTTCCGGTCCAGCCAGCACGGGTACTTAAAACTGCCGAGCACGGTGTTCCAGCGCTCCCGCGTGGCGGGGAGATTCTCGGGCCCGCCGAAAACGCCGTACTTGGCATAAGTGCCATTGGGTTGCTCGACCAGCATCTCCCAGCTATCCGTCACGCCCTCCGCCCGGCGCCAATCGGCGCGCCACTGCGCGGGGAACGGCGCCTTCCAATCCAGGGCGAGGACCTTGCCTGCTTGCTCGCCGGTGATTGACCGGGCGTGCCAGATGGAGGGGGCCGCCAGGACTGCCACCCAGATCTTCCCCTCCTTGCCGTAGCGAAGCTCCGAACTGGCAATCAGGCGATGCTCGCCCTCACCGGTCATCGTAACGCGAAGGTCCTCTTCGCTGTTCTTGACCACGGTCATCACGAGCGCGTCGCCGCCGGGCAGCAGGCGCAGCAGGAAGTTGTCGCTCGGCAGATCGGCCTGGCGCACAGGCAGTTCGGCGGCATCGATGACAATATCGTCCGCAAAGAAATCCGGCAGCACCGCGAAGCGGCAGGGCGCCTCAACGCGCAGGCTGGTCGCCCCCGCCTTGGACTCGGTCTGGACGACGGGTTGGCCAACCTTCAACTCAAAGCGCGCCACCAAGGGTTGGCCACCGGGTGAGGCAAATTCCACCTCAGCCGCGCCGACGCCAGGGTTGTTCGCCACGATGGCAAACGAGGAGATCCCGCCCGCGCTCGCGCCCGCCTCCGGGGTCAGCACGGTTCGCATCACCGGCCCGTCCGGGCCGAGGGAATAGACCTCGACGCCGCGCGCCCCGCGCCGTAACACCATCCCGACACGGTCGTTGAGGAACACCGCATCGCCCTGGAACGTCGGATGCTCGGCGTCTTCGGAGACTTCGGTCCAGCCGGATCTCCGGGAAAAGACTTCGGCGGCGAGCGGGGTTGCGGACGGTTTGCCGTCGTCAAAGAGGCGCACCGCCGCTACCGCGCCGTCGGGTTGAACGGCTTCCTTGTAGGGCGCGTACAAGCCCTCGTAAAGGCGGAATTGGTCAACCCGAAATTGAGCCTGGGGCTGAGTGCAACTGATGTAAGCAAACCATCCCTCGCCGAACTCTTTCTCCACTTTGAAGGTCATGTGGAGTTCGCGCCACTCCGTGGTCAGCGTGAATTTCTGGCCGGCCGCCCGATCATACGGGTTGGCGCTCCGCTCGATCTGGAGGGCCGCCTCGACCGGTCCGCCGACGCTCCGGGCGAAAACGGCGAAAGTGAAGGTCTTGCCTTGCTGGCCGGCGGGAAAGCTCTGGCCGAATTGCAGGCCCCAGTTCTCCACCGCGCCCAGGGTCAGCGCCGCGCTGCGCTGTCCCTCGGCGGCGTCCTTTTCATCGACCGCATAGCGAACTTCGGTTTTTCCAGCCTTGCTCACCTGCCATCCCTCCTGGCCAAGTTCGAAACCTGGATTGGCGAAGAAGTTCTTCGCGGTCTCAGCCGGCGACGACACGGCCAACAGCAGCGAAGCCATCATCCAGACCGAGGCGGAGGTTCGTCGGCTCGCTCGCAGTTCGGTTCTCATGGGGTTTTCAATATCGACTCCGCTCGGCGGCAAATATCGAGGGCAAGTTCAGCGCCCACGGGCTGCGCGGCGACGTTCAGGGTCAGACCCTGCGCCTTGAGCCGACGCGCCGACATGCGACACCTGGCCAGCGCGCGATCCTGCGCCGCGCCGATCACCCGCAGCCGCTCCCCGGCCTGACGGCAGGGGGCGAGAGAGTCTTCCCGCCCAATCAGCGCGCCGACCTCGGCCGCGATGCGACCCGCGGGGACGGGGCCAAACTCCGGGCCGAGCCCGGCGGCGGCGAACCGTTCAAGATCATCGACGATCGGACGGAATGCCTCCGCCTCGGGTTTGCCGCCGAGCGCTTTCCGGACCTCGGCCGCGAAACCGGAGTAGCGTTCAATCCGGGTTCGAGCTTCGGCGATATGTTGGGTCATCACTCCCAGGCGCTCGCGGATATCATCCGCGGTTTTCTTTTCCTTTTTTTGTTCGAACTGCTTTTCGATCCAGCCCATCACGCTGTTGGGGGTGGGGTCGCCCTGGGCGGCCATGCCTTCGCAGGCCAGGATATATTGGCAGGGGCCCACGCCCAGGGTGTTCCGCAGGATGTCGGTGGGACAGGTGGCGGTCAGCGGGGTGGCGGTGCTGCGGTCGATGGGATAGACGAACCAGGGCCCGGAATGGGGTCCCGCGCTCTGCTCCGGAGCGGGCCCGCGGTCCAGGTCCCACGAATCAGCCACGCCGTTCTGCCGCGCGAAAGTCGCCCGCCATTTGGCTGGAAAGGGGACGACGATTTTGCCCGGTTCGGGGCTCGTTTGCCAAAGACCCGGCGTTTCAAGGAAGGCGAGCCACAACGACTGATCCTTAAGACAACGAATTCGGGTGGGGCGCAGACCGCCGCTGGTTTCAGCCCCCGCCGCCAGCCAAGCCTCTTGCTCGCGCGACCGCCAAACGCTCATGACCAGCGCGTCGCCGCCGTCGATGAGCCGCAGGCAAAGATTCTCCGCTGGCAGGCAGCGCGCCTGAAGGGCTTCGACGTCATACACCATATCGTCGCCAAAATAATCGGGAACGACCAGGTAACGACCCTTGGACCGCCAATCCAAGAAGCCCGCGCCATCGGGGGAGCGGATCTCCACGATGGCCTCGCCGGCGGTCAGACGAAAACGGAACGCCGCCTGCGCGCCACGCGCCATCCCGATTTCAAGAGCCACGCCGCCGGGAGTGTTTTCGATGATCTTGAGCGATCCCACCGCATCACGGTCCGCTTTGAGGTCCGCGGCATGACCGAGGACGGCTCGGAGCTTAGGGCCGCCTGGGGTTTTCGCATAGACCTCCGGCCCGGTTCCTTGTCGCCTGAAAACAACGACCAGTTTGTCGTTCAACAGCACGGCGTCGCCGGCAAAGACATGGTTGGTCTGATCTTCGGGAATTTGGCGTTCGCTGGATAGCTTTTCGAACGCATCGGGCGCCAGCGGTTGGGAGGAGACCCCGCCGGTGTCAAACAGCCGCGTGACCGGGCTGTCCTCATCCCCGCGCGCCAGCGGCGCCGCCATCAGGGCGGCAAGCAACCAGCAGCGGAGCATCGCTCTCATATCCCGCTTACTTCCAATCCGCGTACATATCCGACCCGCCTTCCGTCAGTTTGCGCGGCGCGCCGCCAACGGAAGGGATGATGTAAAGCCCCCAGGGACCTTGCTCGGACGCGCCCTGGCAGAACACCAGGGACTTGCCGTCGGGGCTATAACGGGCGTAGCGCTGCACGCCGCCAAAATAAGTAATCACCCGGTTCTTCGTTCCATCGGGGTTGATCGTGCATATGTGAGTTTCCGTTTCATACACCAACCGGGCGCCATCGGGCGACCAATGGGGTTCGCAGGCGCCCTGCTTGTCATAGACCTTCACCGGTTTGCCGCCCTCCGCGGCGACGGTGTAGATCGCGTTGCCGCCTTCCCAGCGAGCGGCAAACGCCAGCGTCTTGCCCTCCGGGCTCCAGGCCGGTCCCGCGCAATGCGGCCAGTCCTCGGGGCTCAGCGTTTTCTCGACGCCGCTGGCAAGCTCCCGCACGAGGATTCGTTCGTTTCGCCGCAGGGCGATCCGTTTGCCGTCGGGGGACCATTCGGCCTGGTCGCCATCGCAAATCCGTTCCGCCTTCAAGCTCTCGAGCGCCAACCGCCACACGCCGGCTTTGCCCCCGCGCGTCGAGGTGAACAACACGGCTTTCCGGTCGGGGCTGTACATGGGATCGACGTCCTGACCGTCGTTTTCCTCCTTGGTAAGCGGTTTCAATTCCGAGCCGTCCGCCTGGATCGTCCACAAGCGCCAGGCACCGGAGCGATTGCTGCTGAAGAGAATCTCTCCGCTACCGCTCGCCGCCAGGACGTTGAGGCCAACCGCGGCAAGGAGCGCCAGCAAAAGCAAGGGCACGGTTTTCATCGAATGGGTATCGCCCGCCCGGGCCTAAGCCTTGGGTTTGGGGACGCCGGCCAGGCGCGAAAACGCCACGCCCTCGATTTCAACCAGCAATTCAGGCCGGCAGACATCCGCCACGGCATAGATCGCCGGGACATTGCCAAACCGCCGCCGGCAGATGGCCTGGCACGGGAGCCAATCCTGCGGACGTTTCAAATACACCCGGATTTTTGCCATGTCATGCAGGCTCGCCCCCGCTCTTGGGATGCCATGGGCCGCGAAGTTCTCGGCCGCGATTAGCCGCTCGATGTTGTCGATGGTTTGCTCGGTTTGCCTCTCGATATCGTCACGGTGGCAGCTCTCCGCGTTGACAATACTGGCGGTGCCGGACACCCACGTGGTCGCGTAGTCGCCCAGCACCAGGGCCATGGCCCGGGAAAACTTCGGACTCTGGGGCGAGAATTGCGGACCGTAGGAATAGGCGGGCGTCTGCTGCGGGTTCTCCAGCGGCTGCAGCAGAATATCCTTCCGCCGGGTCTCCAAGGCGAGACAGGACAACACCAACCCCGTGCCGGCCATGCCGATGCCGGTGCTCGCCGGATAGATGCGCGGCCCCTGAGTTTCCCGACGGAGGGCGGAGCAAAACTGGATGTCGTGGTAAAAGTCGGACCGCGCGCGGTTCAGCTCCTGGTAGCGCTCTTTTTCCCCTTCCGGCTCGGTAATACCACCGAGGTAAAACCAGGTTCGGACGACATTTTCCAAACCGGCGCCGGCCTGCGCAAGCCCCCGGCGCATCCGTTCCAAGGCGTCTTTGGTCTGCGCGTAGGAACCCGCCGTCCCGGCCGGCTGCAAGCCCCCGCAATGCACCCAGCGCACGCTGTCGTAGCTGACCGCCAGCGTGTGCCGGCCAAAGCGCTCCACCCGCACCCCTTCGCCGCCGATGGCCCAGACCTCAAACCCCAGGGCGGCCCCGGAGCAGGGAGGTTGAAACACGTAATTCGTCACGGGCGCCGCGCCCGAATAATGCAGGCTGAGGAACGCCTCGCATTCGGCTTGATCCCCCGCATCCCGCAGGAAAACCGTCTGCACCGTGACGATCATCCGCTGCGATTGGCGGTCGAGTATGCCCCGAAGGATGCTCATGGCCTCCGTGGCCTGCTCACGAAAGGAGCCGCGCCCCACCGGCACGATCATCAGGGCCATCCGCGCCGAATCGCCGAGATCAACAAACGAGCAGCGCAGGCTCTCGGCCGGTTTGACGCCCGCCGTAGAGCCTACCATTCTGCCTGCCGGCTCGCCGCGTTGATTCATAGCAATTTCATGAAGCCTGCCAAATTGAGAGGGCGTTGTCATCGAAAATTAACCGTTTACTCATCCGTGGTTTCAGGGCGCTTGGTCGGCGGCCGGGTTTCCACATAGGCGCGCCACAGATTGGTTTCGACGTACAGTTCGAAAAAGACGCCCGGCCGGAACTCGTAATACCGCGGCATCTGGTGGGTCCGGTTCTCATCCAACTGGGCGTGAAGGGCGGAGGCGACCACCATCACGGGCGCATAAGGATCGGGCGGCGGGGCGTCCCACCAACCCACGCGAGGCAAGCCGCGGAGATACCAAGGCAAAGGCCAATAGTCGCTTTCCGGCGCGATGACTTTGACGAGCATCCGGCGACCGTCGGGATGGAGATCCGCCAAGGCCTTCACCTGCTCGACCAGGCGCAGAGCGTCCGGGAGGGTCTGCGCATAAACGTAGGGGTTGCGCGGATCCGAGGCGAACGGGATGGAGGCCCGCCAAGCCTCCCAGCCAAGATGGCCCATGCCCGCCAGGAGCGCGACGCTCGCCGCCCTCCGCGCCGTTCGCCCGCTCAGGCTGCGAAGGAGCACCATGGCCCCGACGCCGGCCAACAGGATCATCCCCTGCCAGAAGCCCAACAAACACCAGGGCGTTTTGTACGCGATCAAACAGTAGGCCAACGTCAGACCGAATGTGTAAAACGCCAGGAATCGAATAAAGCCGCCGCGCCCGCGGCCAAGGTGCTTGTGGGTGAATCCCGCGACGGACCCGATCAGCGCCAGGCCGACGATGAACGCCTCGCTCCACACCGGCCCCTTCGGCGTCTGGAACCAAAGCAAGCGATGAAGATAAAAGCTCCACGGCTGGATATGGGGTGACGCGCCCCCCGCGCGGGAAAGCCAGGGCCGATAGGTACGAAACGCGTCGAAGGGGCCTTCCGCATTTGTGAAAAAGGAGGAAAACAAGCTAATCATCACCACCCCCCAGACCACCAGGGCGGCCAGGAGATGCCAATAGTTTATCGGCGCGCTCAGGTTGGGAGGACTGCCGGCCTCCAGCCACCGATTCCAGACCCAATTCAACGTCAAGGCGATCAGGGCGACCGCCAGACTGATCACGAAGGTCTCTTTCGTGGCGTGCATGAGGCCAACGCCCGCCCCGGCCAGCAGGGCCCAACCCAGCTTGCGCGTCCGCCAATAGCGCCAGCCCGCGCCCCCGGCCAGGAAGGCGAAAAACACCAGCAGCATCTCATGGATATAGTACCGGCTGTAAAAGACCATCGCCGGCGAAAGGGCCGTGAAGGCCCCGGCCCACAGCGTCGCCCGCCGCCCCAGCCCATCGACGACCAGAGGCAGAAGGAGGATTAAGCCGGCTCCGAAGAGGACGTCCACCCAGCGAAGACGAGCATCCGAGAACGCCGCCAGATCCGACCCGCCGGTGAGCCGGGCGAGAACGAGCGTAGCGTAGGCCAGCGAGGGGCCGTGGTGCTCGTTGGGATCGTATTTGTAACCGGCCCCAGCGTAAAGCTGACCGAATTTAACGGCGTTGACGCCCTCGTCATTATGCAAGGGGCGGGTCTCCGGACAGGCGCAGCGCAAAACCAGCGCCCCGACGAGGGCCAGCAAAAGACCGGCAATGAAGGACCGGTTCATGGTTGCCCGCGGTCGCAGGGAACGGGGAGGAGCGCCCGGCCTCTCGCGTCCCTCCCTCTTCAGGCTCTCACTTTGCCGGAGGACAACCGTAAACTTCAATCTCCGTGTACTCGTTCATGGCGCTTTCGGTGCTGCCCTTGGAGTAGAAGCGAAGATAGCGGGCCTTGATGCCTTTGGCGTTGATCAACTTGCCTTCGTTGGTCTCGAAATACTCGCGGTTGGTCCCGACCCCCAACCCGGATTTATTCTCCTGGTCGTTGTTAAAGATCGTCTGCACATGCTCAATGAAATCGGCGTCATCAGCGGCCTGAACCACCACGCAGTGATAAACCTTGGCCGTGTTGTGCGCGTGCCAGATCGCGATGGCGTGAATCTCATTGACGCTGCCCAAATCCATCTGCACCCATTGGATGCCTTTGCGCAAAAACACCACGCTCTCGTCCTGGGCTTCCTTGTTGCCGTCGGTGATTTTGGCCAGCGCGTCGGCGGGGGCGTTCTTATCGCTCGAGGTGAGCTTCGAACCGGGGGCCAAATTCTTGAGGCCGGGCTTTACCATCATCGGCGGCCGCGGCTTGTCGGAGAGCGGTTCCACATTCGGCCCAATCTGCTGATCTTTGGGCGTTCCCTTGAACGCGGCGGGCGGGAGGTTCAAAATCAGCGGCACGGTGTCGCCGGAAGCTGATTTATCCGCCGCGGCGGTCTCCGCGGCCGTAGCGGTCGAGAAATTCGAACCGCGACCGCAAACGAGGGCCGCGAAAGCAAAGCCAACGGACAACGAAAGCGTCAAGCGCCATCCCTTCTTACTGTAAGTGTTATTCATAGTCTCAGACAATATGCCCAGTTTATACCCAACCTGGAATCCACGACAAGCGTGAACGATCGTTATGCAGACGTTCGGTGGGCGCGGAGTATTCGACGCCAGCTCAAGGCTGCTCGGCCACGCGATAAAAGGCGCGGACGGCGGCTTGAGGATTTACGACAAACACCGAAGGCAGCCCGGTCGCGGTATTCGTCCATACGGGCGTCCAGGAGGTGAGGTCGCTCGAGATATCGAGCACGTAGGTGGTCCCGGGGGCGCCGTTGAGGACCAATTCGTAGCCGCCCTGGGCCGCGCGTTGAATTTTCAGACCCGGATTGGCCGGCGCGAGCGGACTAATTGTGGTCAGATTCAGGCTCCAACCCTGGGCGATAAAGCCCGAGTCGCCGTCCTTTGAGTCATACACGTAAAGCGCCCAATTGCCCTTGGGGTCCGTCCCATCGAAGGCGGCCAAGCTGGAACCGTAGGGGGCGGCGGGAGCCGCGCTGGGCAGCGAGGCCAACGTTCCGAAGGTGGTCGGTTGATAGCTCCCGGTGGTGATTCGGCCAAATTGCGGCAGCGGGCCGGCGGCCGCGTCGTCGAACGTAATCGAAACATTGACGATGCTGTCGTTGGCGCCCGTATTGGCCATCAGGGCGACAGCCTGTCCCGCCGGGCTGACCAGCACCGCGTCGATATCGCTCGGCCAGGTATGGGAGACGCCGTTGAAAACCACTGTGGCTTTGCTCACTACTCCCGTGACGCCGGAAATGTTCAGCACCGAGGGATAGGGCGTCGCGGTTCCGACGCTGGGAATGATGATCGTACTGATATTGGTCTGCGACGTCGTGCCGGGCAGTTGGAGCGGAAACGTCACCACGTAATTATTAGTGATGGCTCCCCCCGAGGCGGGCGTTTGAACGTCCTGCAAGTTCAGCATTGCGACCACGGTCCCGCCTCCGCTCACGGTCTTGGGAGAACCCGTGCCGGGAAAGGCCCCAGTAACATTGAAGGTGTAGGCATTGCCCACCGTGCCGCCCCCATGAGCGACGACGCCATAAACCTGGATCGGATTCCCAACCGGCACGATCCCACCCGAGGATTGGAGCGTGCCCGTGAGGTTGGGGCTCGTGTCAGCCGTCCCGGCATTGGTGATGGCCAACAAGACCGTCACGGTATCCCCGATATCGATCGCGCCGTTGACTATGCCGCTCTCGGTGATCAACTTCACCCCAGCCGCCAGCAGCGAAGGCGAAGGATTATTGACCGCGACTCCATTGGTGACGCTGTTATTGGCCGAATTCGTATCGATCGAACCGGTCGCGGCCGAGACCACGCTGATAATCGGGGCGTTGGTAGCCGCGCCAGAACTCTCCGGCAACAAGACCAGCATCACGGAAGCGGAGGCATTGGTCGGCAGATTACCGAAAGCGCAGGTAAACAAACCGCCATTCGTCTGCCAGGTCCCATTGGTCGAAATTGCGGTCACAAACAAGGCATTGGTCGGCAGCCGGCTGGACAGGGAAACGTTCAAAGCCAAGCCCGATCCGCCATTCGTCACCACCAGGCTATTGGTGATGGCGTAGCCGACCACCGCAGGACTGGGCGCGATCGCCCCACTGAGCGCAAGGTCCGTCGCCGGCAGGTCCAGCAGCGTCGTCGCGGAGGCGGTGTTATTGATCGGGTTCAGGTCAATCTCGTTGGCGCTCACGGTGGCGCTACTCGTGAACCCGCCCGCCAAAGCGGCTGAAGGGGTCACCGTCAAAATCACGGTCGCGCTCCCGCCCACAGCGAGCGACCCTAAATTACCCAACACCGCCCCGGCGCTCAAGCCCACCGCGCCCTGGGATGACGAGGCCGAAACAAAGCTAACGCCAGCAGGCAAGGCATTCGAGAACACGACAAAGGTCGAAGCGCTGGGGCCATTGTTGTTGATCGTATAGGTATAGGTTAAATTCGCGGGAATGGTGACGGGCGACGGCGGCCCGACCACGCTCAGCGATAGGTCGGCCAACGGGTTGACCGGGGAGATCATCGTAAGCGATAGGCTCCAGCCGTTGGTGATACCCCCCGCGTCGCTGAAATTGTCATCCTCGACGAAGAGCGACCAGTTACCATTCGGATTGCTTCCATTGACGCTCGCCAGGGCGGCGAAAAATGGACCGGAGGGTGCGGGATTCGAGAAAATTGGGGCCGCGCCATAGGCCGACGGGTGATACGTTCCGCTCAGCAACGGTCCATGCGCCGGCAGGTAGTTATTGATGAAGCGATCATCAAACACGAGATTCGCCCCGCTGGAGACCTGATTGCCCGCATGCGACAGCAACAGGGCATCCGCGCCGCTGGGCGCCACTAGCAGGACATCCACATCTTTCGGGTAGGTGTGGCCGAAATTGAGCAACGTGGCCGTCACCCGGGCCAGGGTTCCCGTGACGCCGGAAACCGTGATGCTCGACGGATACGGCAGCGCGCTGGTATCGTCCAGGATGGCGATGGCCGCATTATTGGTGAAGGTGAAGATCGTCGGCAAGGTGAAGTTAAAGCCGAGGTTCGTAAGGAAGACGCCGCCGTCAGTCAACTGCAGCACGGCGGTAATGGTGGCGCCCGGAGCGCCGCTAGCGGTAAATGAGAAGGGCTGGCCGACCGGCAGAGCGCTGGGGCTCAAGACCCCGTAGGTTTGGATGGAATTGGGGGCCACGGGAACCACGCCGTTAGTGGCCAGCAGGGTCGCTTGCAGGTTGGCGTTCGCCACGTTGCCCGCATTCCTCAACCGCAGGCTCACGGTCACGGTTTCCCCATTCTCGATCGTCCCATTGGGGGGGCTAAAACTCTCGCCGGTCAGGGTCGCGCCGGCGGGTACAACGCTGAAAAACGGAGAGGCGACCTGGACTGTGGCTGAGGCGGTATTATTCGCCTGGTTCGGGTCCGGTTGTCCTCCCACCACCGTGGCGGTGGAGGTCACCGGGCCGGAGAGGCCGGCGCTGACGGTGACAACCGCTTGAACGCTCCCGGAGCTCGGCACCGTACCGATGGAGGCGATCAAAGTCGAACCGTTCACGCTGAACCCTCCCTGCGACACACTTGAGGAAATCAGGGTAAGCGAGGGATCGAGATTGAAAGTCAGCAGCACCCCGCCGGCCACGCTGGGACCCAGGTTGGTTACGGTGATATTATAGGTCAGATTACTATACACCACGACGGGGTTGAGATTTTCCTGGATGCTCACAGCCAAATCTGCCGCCGCGCCCGAGGAGGTCGTGGCGGTGGCGGTATTATTGATCCGGACCGGGTCATACTCGTTGCCCACGATCGTGGAGGTCGCCACCAAGGTTCCCTCAGTCAACACTTGCACCTTGAAGGTAGCGGTGACGGACGCCGAGTTGGTCAAGCCTCCCACGTTCCAAACCAGGACATTACCCGGGTAATTCGTCAGAAGCCCCTGCTGCACTGTGCCCGCTACCAGGGATACCCCGGCGGGCAGCGTATTGGTGACAAAGACGCTGGTAGCCGCGCTGGGGCCGTTATTGCCGGCCGTGACGGTGTAAGTCAGGGTATCGCCGACCAGCACCGAACTGGGATTCGCCGACAACGAAACAGCCAGGTCGGTCGTCGGCACCTGAATATGGTCCGTGACGCTCGCGGTGTTGTTCGCCGGATTGTAGTCTGTTACCTCTGAAGAAACCGTGGCGGAGGTGACAAAGGTGCCATTGGTGATCGCCTGGCCGATGACCGTCATCGTCGCCGAAGAACCCGCCGGCATGGCGCCCAGGTTGAACGTCACAATTCCACCAGCGAGGGTCCACCCACCCTGGGATGGGGCCGCCGATACGAACGCGATTCCGGAGGGCAACAACTGGGTCACGGCGGCATTGTGGACGCCACTGGGGCCAATGTTGGTGACGTTCAAGGTGTAGGCGACCAGGTCGCCGATGATCAACGGGTCGGGGGAGGCCGTCATCGAGACCCCCAAATCGGCGCCGGGGCATTCACCGCCGCCATCCAGGCACGTGGCCGGAGTTAGAAACAACGACCAGCATTGCACCGAGCCTCCAAGTCCGGAATGGTCCACGGCGCGCAAGCTCCAAATCCCATTCACATTGGTCCCCGCCTTGCCGTTGAAACTCGCCAACGCCTGCTGCGGCTGGAAGGAACCGGTAAAGGGCGCCACACCCGCAGCGATGGAATCGCTCGCCGCATCGTCAAAAGTAGTCCGTTGACTATCCGGACCGCACGCGGTGCCAAAGTTCTGACCAAAACCGCCGTCGTTAAGGGTGAGGATATTGGTGGTACCGTCGGGCGCGATCAGATCGAGTTCCAGCCCGGCATCATAGTTGACCGCGGCAAAGACACTAACGACCACCTTGGTGATGGCGGAAGGAAAGGCGGAAACGGTCACGGGTGAAGTGATCCGGCCAAACGGCGCCAGGTTGCCAGCCGTTCCGTTATCGTAGCGCAGCGGAGTGGCCGGGATGCCGCTGGCCAGTCGGAACCGGAAGGTGACCGGCAGAGTCTGATCCGTGCTGACTACCAGGGTAAAGTCCACGGGCGTGCCGCAAGCAAATGTCGGCGCCGTGCTCACCTTGAACGGAACCAGGTTAGTTACCGCCGCGTTGGTAAGAATCGTCGAGTAGGGTGAAAACGGCTGCGCGATAATGACCCCCGGAGTTGTGGTGGACAGGGTGGCGTGCACATCGGTCGCGATCACGCCGCCGAGGTTCGTTAGCACGACGTTCAGGCCATTGCACTCGTCAAAATCAATGACGCCGTTGCCGTTGCCGCCGAAGAGGTAGTTGGTGGAGTACCGCAAGAGCGGCACCAAGCCGACCGGCGGCGCGAGCAGGTTAATGAGATTCGTGCCGGCGGGCGTGCCCCAACCCGTGCAAAGGTCATAACCAGTAACCGCATAAAACAAATTCGTGCTGACGGCATTGGTGTTGTTGCCGGTGACAACATCGTGGAACGTCCGGCCGTAGAGGAAGTTATTCTTCGCGATGCTGTACAGGGCGGGGTTGATGAAACCAACCGTCGGCAAGCCGTTCTCCACCGCCTGCTGGTTAATGAGCGAAGTGAAAGCGGCCCAGAGCGGCGCGGCGCAACTGGTGCCGCCCGTGTCTTCAAGCTGACCATTATCGGCGACAATCAATATATTATCGGCAGTCAAGGCAACATCCGGCAGATTCCGAAAGGTGGTCGATCCGCCATTGGTGCTCATGTCGATGCCTTGCTGCCACTGCGGCAGCGGGTAATGCGAGCTGATGCCGCCGGCACTTCCTTCGCCGCCGTAAGGCGTGGAAGCCGCGCCCACTTGCCACACCGTCTCCGAGACCCAGGACCCGCCAGGACCACTCGTGGTGAGCGTCGTCCCGCCCACCTGAACGATGTAAGGGTCGTCGGAGGGGGCGCCGGGCAGCGTGGGGTCATCTACCCCGCCGGGCGGAAAAGCATCCCAATCGCCTGAGGCATTAAAGAAGGTCTGCCCTTGGGCCGCCATTTGTTTAAAAATCTGATCCAGAGCGGCATTAGGGCCGCCTCCCCAACCCCAGGAGCAACTCAATTGGCTGGCGAGGTTATCCGAAGCCATTTGATTACAAACAGTTTCGGCCTGAAGCCCCTGGTACACGATAATCTGGGAAATCCCTGGCGCCATCGCGATAGCGACCTCAATATCCAGGGCGACTTCGCCATTCCCCCCGCCTGGCACCCCGCTGAAACCGTCAAGCAACACGTTTTGCAACGGGACGTTAGGCAGCCCGTTCATATTCTCATACGTGGAGATGTCATTGGGGAAATAGCCATCGAACTCCAACAGCCCGATTACTTGACCGTCGCCGGTGAGGGGCGTCCCTGGCACATATGCGGCGCGAAAGTCGTTACCCATATAGGTGCCGCCAGGACCAGAGCCATTCTTGGAAACACCGTCCTTGGCCTTCACACCTATCGTCCGTCTTAGATTCTTTGGATGCGGCAGCGTTGCATTGTCCAAGCCGCTAATGCGCAACAGCGGCACGGTCAATTCTACGCTCGGTTCAGTGTCAGGCGCGTAAAAAGCGCGCGCTTCGGTCGGGTGCTGATAAACCCGCAAAGTCAAATGAAACGCTTTCTCAATATCTGCCGCCGCGCCTTCGACATTCAAAATGACCCGATTGGAAGACTTGCCCGTAACCTTGAGCCCGCTGGCTTGAGCGAAAGTCGCAACCGCCTGATAGTCCGCCTCGCTCGGACCGAATTGTTGGGCAAATTGCTGCGGCGTGAGGTAGTGACGATAGGACGGACTGGCAGGATCAGAGATCTGCTGCAAGAGGGCGGTAAGTTCCGCCTGATTCCGCAACGGCAGCGCGAGCGCCAGCTTCAACTTCTGTTCCGCCGGGAGTCGGCCAATGGGCGTCAGCCTGGCCGCCAGCTTCGGCACGTGGCCCGACAATACCTGAGTTTGGGCCGGCAAGACGGAGGGGTTGGCGGCGGACACCAACAGAGGGAACGCTACGGCCACTAAGCAGACCGGTAGGATGACGCGCCGGCTCAGGAAGGAGAGCGGGCACCGGCGGGTCAGTATCAAACGATCCAAACAAGGCTTCATAGTCAATTTCGAGAGTCGGAGTAGGTAGCCACAGGAATTCGGGATCAGGGATTAGGGCTGATGAGCCGGAAGAATTCGCTGCCGGTGCCGATGGCGTTGGTATAGGTGTAATTGCCGCCTTCCAGAACGGGCGCGTTGGTCAAAGTAACCCACGTCACGGGCGAGACCAGATTGGTGGCGTACTGGAGGTTGTAGAGCCCCATGCTGGCAGGCCAGGACAGAAGCAGGTTGCCGCCGGAAGTTTGAAACTGCAACTGAAGCGCCCCAAGCACCAAGGTCTTCACGCTGCCGTCTCGGTCCGCTTTCGGGCCGGGAACGCTCGAAGCGCAGGTGGCGTAAGCGTTGATGACTCCGCTGGCCGTCGAGCGCACCACCACCGTCGCGGTGGTGAAACTATTGCTGCCCAGGTCGCCTAAATTGGCGAACGTCAGCGCGCCATTGACCAACGAACTGTTCGTGGGCATCGTCGATACCAAAGTCACCGAGGGATCCAGCGTGAGGGCCAACGAGACCCCGACAGCGGTGGCCGGCCCATAGTTATTAATGGTGGCGGTCAGGGTATAATCGCTGTCCAAGGGGACCGAGTTCGGCGCGCTGGCGAGAGTCAACACCAGGTCGGCGGTGGGCGCAACCACGGCGACCGTCGCGGCGGCCTGATCATCCGCGGCGTTGGGATCGCTGGTGGTGGAAGCGACAGCCGCCGTAAGGACAGCCGAGCCCATGGCGTTCGGCCAGACGGTGACCGGGAGACTCGCTTGCGCGCCCTTGAGCAGGGCGCCCACGTTCCAGACCAACTGGCCCAGGGCATTGGTCGAGACGGCGCCGCCAGGCGCGGCAAATGCCGAACCTGCCGGCACGATATTGGTAACCGTCACCACTACGTTGCTAGCCACTCCCGGGCCGTAGTTTTCCACCATGACCGTGTAAGTAACATTGCTTAGGACAATGACCGACTCCTCCGAAGCCGCCACCGCAACGCCCACATCCGCCGCCGTTCCGACCGGGCTGGAGGTGGTGAGGGTCAGATACCAGCCGTTAGAAATGATCCCGGAGTTGAGCGCGGTGTCGTCGAGCACATAGAGCGACCAGATTCCGTTCGGGTTGTTGCCCGTAAAGGTCGTCATATTGGTGAGGTATGGCCCCACCGGCGTGGTCGTGGGCGGAAACGGCGGAGTGGCGACCGCATAACAAGTCGGCTTGTAGGCGCCATTGGTGATGAGCCCCTTGGGAAGCAAAGTCGTGGCTGCATCGTCGAAGGTCACCGTCACATTGGTGATGGAACGACTGCCGCCCGCCTTGGCCATCAGGTAGGATTCCTGACCCGCAGGCGAGGTTAGCAGGATATCAATATCCGAGGGGTAGGTATGCGCCAGATTGGTGAGAGTCGCGGTGACCTTGGTCACCATGTTGCCCACGCCGCTGACGGCGATCTGGGACGGATAAGGCGCCGCGCTACCGATGAGCGGAATGTGGATAGGGACGGTATTGGAGAAAATCACAGTGCTGGCGCCCAAAACGAAGTTAAAGACCACATCATAGGTGGCGGCGTTGGCATTCGTGCCGTCCTGCAGTTGGAACTCGACGGCAATGAGCTGCCCGTTAGTCCCGGCGGCGGTGAACGTAAACAACCGCGAGGTGGAGGGGCCATTCTTGGCCAGCGGCCCATAGCTTTGAGGCCCGCTGGGGATTGGATTGGTGACCCCGCCGGTAGGAAGCAACGTCGCCATGAGGTTCGTCACCTCGAGCCCCCCGCCATTCCGGAAGCCGAAGAGCATCGTCACGGTGTCGCCGGGCTGGATGAGGCGGCTGGCGTTGGTCTCCAAACAAGTGAGGTCCATAGACCAGCCGCTCGCGAGAGAGCCAGCGGCGGCATCCGCCGCGTAGAGGGCCCAATATCCGTTGGGCAGGGAGTCGGCAAACGAGCCGAGATTCGTGGAATACGCGGGGGCGGGCGACAGCCCGAAGGAAGGCAGGCTGCCAAAGATGGTGGGCATGTAGGCCCCGTTGGTGATGACCGAAGCCTGGGGCAGCGCGCTGGCGGCCCAATCATCAAAGGACAGGCTCGCGGCAGCCAAAGGCGCGGCCGTTCCCGCATTAGCCATGAGTCCTACGTTCGAGCCGGATGGACCGGCTAGCATCAGGGCCAAATCCTGGGCCAAGGGCGTGGTGGCGCTGGGGACGTGAACCACGACTTTCTCCACCTGGGACGGAACATTGGTCACCCAAATGAGGGACTTGGCTCCGGCGGAGGTCCCCAAGTTGACCGGATTGCTGTTGGTAAACTTTTGGGTATAGGTCAGCGCCGCGCCCGCCGAGAGGATGAGGCTGCCGTCGGTCTCGGAGATGGTGAGATTGGCCGAATTCGGCGCGGTCAGGAGCGCTGAACTATTCAGGCTGTTAGTGATGGCCGGGTTCGACAAGCTCAGTTGCAGGATATGATCCCCATCCACCTTGCTGTCGTCGAGGACCGGCACGGAAAAGGTCTTGAGGGTTTCACCGTTGGTAAAGAGCAGCGTGCCATTGGTAGGAAGATAATTGACCCCGATCACCGCCGAATCGCTATTGCTGCCGGTTACCGTGGTGTAATTCACCGTCACCGAACAGTTGGTGTAACCGCTCCGGATGACACTGATGAGCGCATGGTTTCCGTTTTCATTGACCTGGTAAACCGGCGACTGGAAACTCAAGCCCGCCACGTTGTCAGTGATGGTCACCGAAGCATTGGTGGGCATCAGCAACTGGGGCGCGCCCAGCGTGGCGAAGTTAGTCGAGAGCGTGACTTGGAAGGTGCGGTTGCTCTGGATGATATGGTTATTGATGATCGGCACGGTGAAGGTCTGCAAGGCAATGCCATTGCTGAAGAACAACGTGCCATTCGTCTGGTAATAATCCTGGCCGGCGATGGCGCCGTAGGGACCCGTGCCGTTCACGGTGGTAAAGTTGACGGAGACGACGCCCGAGTTCGCGTTCGAGCGGAGCACCGAGATCAGCACATTGGTGCCGCTCTTGAGCGCGCCGTAGGAATTCGTGCTGAAGGAGATGCCCGGGTCTATGTCCAGGACGTTGACCAGGGCGCTCGCATGGGGATAAAGCAACGCCGGGGCCGAATGCGCGTTCGTTATATCCGTCAAATTGACGTTGAACGAGAGGCTGCCGGTCACCCGCGGGTCATGGAGCACGCTGAGGCTCAGGGTCTTGGTGACTTCACCCGGAATGAAAGTGAGCAAGCCGAAATTGGTTACATAGTTGACGCCGGCGGTCGCGGTGCCGTCGGCCGTGCTGTACTCCACCGTATTGGTCTGGTTCGTAACGGTCCGATCCAACGTCAGGATGACTTGACCGGCCGCTTCACTGACCACATAGACGGCATTGCGGAAGCCGATGCCTTGAACCACATCCAGCAAGTCCACCTCCGCCACATTGGGTCCCAGGAAGGAACCGCCCTGGCTGAGATTGGAGAGCGCCACGTCAAACACCCGGGTGCCCTCGATTTGAGGCGAGTTCAGCAAGGGAACATAAATCGTCTTGCTATACTCGCGGTCGGCAAAGGTGAGCACCCCGTTCGTGGCCGCGTAGTCCACGCCGGCCACCGCGCTGTTGACGTTGGTGCCGGAAAGCGTAGCAAAGCTGACGGTGAATGGGGCGTGCCCATTGGTGCGGGAGACGGTAACGGCGACAAACCCCGCGTCCTTGTTGAGGACATAATTGGTTTGCTGGAAATATATCTGCCCCGGCGAAGCGTTCGTGCTCAGGATCGTCAAGGTAGCCTGCACCGGGTTGAAGGCCAGGCTGTTGACCACGTTGGTCAAACGCATCACGACCGTGGTGTCGTCGAGCATAGCGGGATTGTTGATGAGCGGCACAAATACATTGGCATTGGTCGCGCCCGCCAGGAAAGGAACCGTGTTGGAAACCGCCGTGTAATCCGCGCCGGCGACCGCCGTGCCGTTGGTCGTCGTGTAGAAATTGATCGCGGCAGGAAAACGCGTGCTGCCGTTGCGCGTTAAGTGAATCAGCGCGCTCTCGCTGGGAACGTTCTGGTTGAAGGCAAAGTCGGTGGCGGCAAAGCTGATCGAACTGTCATCGTTATAGATAGTCAGGAGCGATTTGTATTGATCGCCCAAAACCGCTCCACCCGCGGGATTAGACAACGTCAAATTGACCTGCAAATCCGGGGTAATCTGGAAATCCTCGATCACGGGAACGACCACCGTCTGCAAGGTCTCACCGTTGGGGAAGGTGAGCGTGGTGGAGACATTCGAGTAGTTAACGCCGCTCCGGGCGGCATTGGTGCCGGAGCCATTACTGGTGTCAAATTGGATGACGGCCGCGCCGGCGGTTCCGCCCGTGCGACGGATCGTAATAAAGGCGTTGGTCGAGTTCTCGTCGGCCTGGAAATTGGCGGACAAGAAGGACATCGCTCCGGCGCCGGCCATGGAGCCGCCAAAGATGCGCGCCAAATGCGATCGATCTTGGCCGTCGTAGTGGGTGAACCCGCCGCCCACGACAAACATCCCGTTCGGTTGGATCACCACGGTGTTGATATAACCGTCGGCGCCCAACCCGAAATTGATGCTCGGATCCACCGTGCCATCCGGCAGGAGTCGAGTGATATGGCTGCGCGAGACGCCGTTAGCGCGGGTAAACGCGCCGCCGACCAAAATCCGGTTGTCGCCCTGAATCGCCAAAGCGTCCACCGTATCATCGGCGCCGACCCCGACATTGAAGCCGGCATCCACCGTGCCGTCAACGTTCAGACGAACCAAGTGGTTAAAGGAAACGCCGGCGAAATTCGTGAACGAACCACCCACGACGATGCGACCATCCATCTGCAAGGCCAGGGTGCGCACCGCGTTGGTGGCGCCGGCCCCGGCATCGAAGCTCGTGTCCAGCGTGCCGTCGGCATTCAACCGGGCAATGCCATTCCGCGGGTAGCCATTGACGGTGGTGAAGTCGCCGCCAATCAGAACTTTCCCGGCGTTCAGGGTCGTGGAGGGATAGACGGCGAGAGCATAGACCGTGCAACCGCTATTGAGCGCAGGATTAAACGTGGCATCGATCCCTCCGTCCGAGTTAATGCGCAGCAGGGAACTGTGGGAGATGCTATTGAACGAGCTGAAACCGCCGCCGATGAGCAACTGCCGCACCGTGCCTCCGGCCTTAAAGGACTCGGCCAAGGCATAGATCGGTCCGTCCGAGCCACTGCCGGGATCAAAGGAGGCGTCGGCGCTGCCATCCGCCAACAAGCGCGCGATGCGCGTCCGGCTTAGACCGTTGATGGTAGTGAAGGCCCCGCCGATGACCGCGTTCCCATCGCTTTGGACCAGAACCGCGTTAATCGATGCGTCGGCGCCGCTTTGGCCCGACATGTAAACGGGATCCAGCGTGCCATCCACGTTCACGCGCGCAATGCGACTGCGGCTGACGCCGCTGGCGGTGGTGAAATTGCCGCCCACAACCACCTGGCCATTGGTTTGCACCTGGAGACTAAGAATGTCGCCATTGAACCCCGGGGCCGAGGGCGCGAAATTCGGATCCGCGGCGCCCGCCGGCGCATAGACCGCCTGAGCGTCCACGAGGCTCACCACGGCGGTGGCCGGAGCTCCCAGGGCTGCCCCAGCCGGCGTCAGGCCGGACAGAGAGACAGTGAAGTAGAAGCCCGTGGTGGGATCCACGACTCCGTCATCCAGCACCGGCACGTTGAAACTGGCGGCGGTTTGGTTGGGCTGGAACACGAGCGTCCCGCTAACCGCGACGTAATTGGGGAGGATACCCTCGCCTTGGTAAAAGGTGTTGGGGCCGTCGGCGGTGGCATAATTGACGCTCAGACTTTGCGCCGCTCCCCCGGTTCGAATCACGGTCAGCGTCGCGTACCCGCCGTTCTCATTAACCGTATACTTGGCGGCGCTGAATTGCAGCGTTCCGTAAAGATTGTCGTTGTGGATGGTGACGGCCGCCGAGGATCGAGAGCCCGCCAGGATTGTCGGCGCATTGGTATTATAGCCGATGGGATTGGACAAGACCAACCCCAGGGTGGTGTCAGGCCCGACCGTGTGATTGTCAAGGAGCGGCAGCACCACGGAACGCGAACTCGCGTCCCCGCTCGCCCAGGTCAGGTTGGTGCTGATATTAACGTAATCGATATTGGGCTTGGCGGTCCCGTTATTCGTAGAGTTGCACAGCACGGAGATAAAGCCGCGGCTCGAACCGACCCGCGTCACTGTCGCCACCAAAGCGCCCGCGCTTTCGTTGGTTACATAACTGGCGGAATCAAATTTAACATAGCCCAGCGGATAATTGTCATCAATGATCGACAGAGTTGCATTCGAGAGCCCGATGACCCCCAGCGTGCTGGACGAAAGCGTCAGACCGACGAGACGGTCCTGCGGTTGGATGAGGGTGTTGGCAATGATGGGCACGGAGAAGGCCATGTTGGTAACCCCGGCTTGGAAGGTCAGGGTACCGTTGGTCGGCCAGTAGTCGGTTCCGATCACCACGTTGGAGCTGGTCGCCGCAGTCGTCGCGAAGAAGACCGCCACCTGGCCGTACGCGCCGTTGGTCCGCGAGACGTTAATGGTCGCCAGGTTCGTGCCTTCGTTAACCGTGTAGGTAGGCTGCGAGAAGCCGATCGTGCCGATCGCGTGGCTGTCATCCACCACCGTGAACGGCGCCGCCGCCCGGCCTAGCGCCCCGCGGATCGGAATATTGGCTCCGCCCAGGAAAAACTGGTCGGCCCCGCCGGGGTTCGCCAACTGAAATTGCGCCTGTCGGTCGCCGCCCAACGTGTTTCTCACCGTGTTCACCACCACCCGACCGGGAGTGTATTGGTAATAGTAGTCCCCCCAAGCGTTGTTCGGGAAGAGGTTGGTCCCATACATGCCGTCTTCATATTGCCGCGAGGTCGATCCCGGCGAACTCGACTGGTAAAGCACGCGCCAGGAGGTTTGGTAAATCGGCGGGCTGGCGAAGTAATTATAGTCCACCCCACTCTGCGCCACGTTGGGCAGCACGCTCAAATTGGCGGACAGATAGCCCAGGTTGCCATTGGTCCGGTTCATGGTAACGCTGAACGCACCCTGGCTCTTGTTCACATTATAATTGGTGAACGTGAGGCCCAAATTCCCCGGGCCGGCCGTCGAGCCGCCGATGAGCCGCGCCAGATTCAGCCGGTTGCGCACTCCATCCCGCGCCTTCGGCTCCATCCACACATTGTTCGTATAGTCGTATTCCACCAACACATTGGCGGAGTCAAGGATCGTGTTGTTCGGGTTCAACCGGATGTTCGGATCGGCTTGGCCGCCGCCCACCTGGCTAAAGGCCCCGCCAATCATTACGTTCCCGTCGCTCTGCACCGCGGAACACAACACGACGCCGACCGGGTCGGAAAACCGGTAACGGTGCAAGCCCGCAAACTGGTTGAAGGCCGTGTCCATAAAACCGGTGTCCACGGTTCCATCGTGAAACAGCCGGACCAAACCAAGCCGCTGGGTGCCGTTGCACGACAGAAACTGGCCGCTCACATAAATGGTCCCGTCGGTCTGAGGCGCGATCGAATAGACGGTGTCATCCGGACCTGTGCCCGGATCGAAGCTGTAATCCATGCTGCCGTTGCTATTCAGGCGGGCGACCCGCGTTCGCGAGACCGCGCCAATGGTGTAAAACGCGCCCCCTACCAAAACCCGTCCGCTGGGGTCCACCGCCACCGAATAGACGCTGCCGTTGGGCCCGGGGCTGATGTTGTTGGCGAAATTCACATTGAGCGTGCCGTCGCTGTTTAAACAGGCGAGGTTGGCCAGCGTCAATCCGCCAACACTGGAGAACGCGCCGCCGACATAGATGCGGCCCGCGCCATTGACCGCCAGCGAGTAAATGCTCTGGCCCGCAATCGTCGGCAGGTTCGCGCTGAACGCGGCATCCAGTGAACCGTCGGCATTGATGCGGGCGATATGACTGCTGTTGGTAAGATTGAAAGTCGTGAAGTCGCCGGCAATCAAATACTGGCCATTAGGCAGGGCCACAATCGAGCGCACCGTTCCGTTGGCGCCAAAACCGGGATTGAAACTGGTGTCGAGCGCGCCGCTCGAGGTGATGAGGGCGACGCCGTTGCGCGGCTTGCTTTGATAGGAGGAGAAGGCGCCGCCCAGGAGGTAGCCGCCGTTCCCGCCGAAGGCCAGCGAACTCACGAAACCATTGGGACCGTCGCCCGGGTCGAAACTCCCATCCACGAACCCCCCGTTGCTGATCAGCGCGATCCGGTTGCGGCGGTGGGTATCATAGGAGGCGAAGTCGCCCGCGATGATCGTCTCATCGTAGCTCTGCGTCGTCGTTACCTCGTTGGTCACGACTACTCCGTTGTTGGTGACCACGACGATATTGGTGAAATAGGAGATATTGGTGAGCACCAGGAGGCTCATCACCTGGCCGTCCGCCCCCGGTTGACCGATATCTGGCGGGTCCGAAATCACGGGCAGGTGATTGACCATGTCAAAGGAATGGTCGGGGTTGTAGAACTGATCGACCGAACCGGCCGGCGGGCTCAAATCGTCGAACAAGATGGTGACGACAGCTTCGTTCACGATGCCCGGGAGGGTGCGCGCCCCATTGATATCACGCCACAGGTAAACGTGAAAATCCTTGTTGAACCGGGTAATCTTGTCGTTCGGAATCGTGAAACTGATGGTGGCGCCGCCGGAGGTATCGGGAATACTCACCGACCCTTCGGCCAGCACGAAGTCGGAATTACTGGGCGCCAACAAACCCTGAATGATCGGCGGGCTGGGAATGGCGTAGTCCGAGCCGGGCTGGAGCGCGAATTCGTTATTCAGCTCTTCATCCACCTCGGAGGTCGGGGAGAAGTTATTTATGGAGTAGTTGATCGTGGCAGAATCCGCCGTCGTGCTGAACATGTTCGGCCAACGCAACACCCATAACACCACCGTGGTATAGGTATTAGTGACATCCCGCGTAACCGTGTAATGGACGCGTTGAAAATTGAAGTAATCATGCGTCGGCGTGGTCGTGCCAACGAAGAAGAGGTCGGGGTCGTATCCGCCGAAGAAAGTGTTCGTCGCCCGAGCATCCGGAGCGTACAGAGATAGAATCCGGACGATCGCGTTGGTCATAACCGGGTCCAGGCGCGGGGGAGAAACGGCCTGCGACTCTCCCGCATCGAGCCGCGGGTTGGAGAGCACGACGTTGAAGTCCCATGCGTTATTCTGCAGCGGCGAGTTAGTCCCAAAGAACCCCCTGAAATTAAGCGTTTCCTCGATGATCGGGACAACGATAGATTTGGTCATTTCCTGATCGTCAAACGCCAGCGTTCCCGACACCGCCATATAATTCGTCCCCGCATAGGCGCCGTTGGTTCCGGTGCCATCTTGGGTCGCATAATCGACCAGCACCCGTCCCGTCGCTCCGCCTAACCGGGTGACAGTCACGAGCACGCCGGGCACGCCGTACTGATAATAGGTCTGCCACGTCGTATCCGAATCGGGTAGCGTTTCCCAACTCGAACAGAGATACAGGGGTTGGCTCGAGAGGGAGGAAAACCGATTCCCCCGGAAGACAAACTGATTCGATGAGGAACCAAACTGCTCAGAGGCCCAACGGAACACCCCGGAAGAATGGTAAGCCCAATTGAACGCCAGGTTCCCCCGATAGCCGGGCTTGCTGTCCAGGGCCACATAATAGACCGTGTTGGAAACGGCGGTGAATCGAACCAAGCTGGGGCCGGTGGGGAACAGGTTCAGAGAGTAGCCCCCGTAGTTATTGTTAGGATCCAAGCCTGTGACTTTCTCCATCTGGATAGGAAACTGATCATCATTGGCGGCCACCTGCGTGAGGTGGCTGACATCCGAGCCTGTATAAACCGCCAGAACCGTGTCCAAGTACAACTGGCCCGACGGATCGGCGGTGCTCAGCGTATCCATGGTCATTTCTCCATCGGCCGGAGCGCGCCACTGGTACCACAACGAGGCGTTGGCCGTGAACCCCGCATGGGCGGGTTCGCCCCGTTCGGCGCTCGCAAAAGAATTGTCGCCGTTGGTTGAGCCGAAGCCCCCGGTAAGCACCGTGGCATTGGCAAAGTTGTCGTTGGCCGGCAGCGCCGCAGCCGCGCCCGCCACCAAGCCCCACCCGGCCGCCAAGCCCAACACGGCCATTCGAAGCCGCCGCAAGCCGCTCATTTTCGTTCCAAATTTACGCATAACTCAAAACTACACATCGTTAAACCGATCAAATCCATCCTGCGAAACAGGCGCTTCCCATCCCTGGGAGTAGGCCGGCCCCGAAACCGCTTCCGTGACGCCATGACCCAGCCAGCGCTTAGGGCGCTTGGAGCAATTCCACCACGCCGCTCTTCGAGTAGTTCCCCAGGAAATAACCAAAACCATTGGTCGCCTGCTGCGACACCACGCCCTGGAACCGAATCTTGTAGCCCCGCGCGTCCAGGGTCGTCCCGCTGAACAGCCCCGACGAGGCGCTGACCGACAGGCTCAAGGGGCTGTGGGTCGGACGGTGGACTCGGTTGTGAACATCCAGGGTGAAGGGGTTGCTGAACGGAGTCGGCACTCCGCCACCGCTGAAGACCACAGCGGCATTGGTCAAGCCCGGCAGGGCCGTACCCCGTTGAGGCGTGAAGATTACGCCCTGGGCGCCCACCGCATTAGTAAAGCCCCCCGTGTAATTCTTCGCGTCCGCTCCGGCGTTCTTCACCCAGAAGAAGCCATTGGTTGCCACCGGCGCCAGCGCGGTACCCGTGGTGTTAGCGCCCAGGAGCGGCTTCAGATTCTGCATCCAACTGAGGGCGCACCCGGCCCCCTTGTAAAGCGAGGCAAACAGCGGCCAATAACCCCCCTTGGAAAGGGTGGTGCTTTGGCTGACCTTCGTGCCGTCAGCCAAGGCGCCACTGAACCGAATGTTGCCGGCCGCATCGAATTTGATCGTTCCATAACCATAACCGGCGGGTCCGCTGGCATTGCTCGCACAGGGCGGAACCACCATCGTGTAGGCGCCTTGATAATTCGTAGCGGGATTCGCCGCGTTGAAACCCGAGCGATACGCCACGGCTTGCGCCGTCCATTCGCCGCCGCTGACCAAGCCAAACACCGTCCCACCCGCATTGGTGGGGTTCACCTGGAGGAATAGACTCAGCCCGGTGCGTTGAATCGCGGTGCTATTGGTGCTGGTGAGCTTCCCAGCGACCGAATAGTTGCGCCCGCCCAAGCTCAATTTGGCGGAATAGCCGCCCTTCGAGTTCACTCTCACGCTCAGCGAACCCGAGGTGCGCGCGCTCACGCCATTGGTGTCCGAGATCAACCCGTTGTAGGTCCCAGCCGCGCTGGAAAACGCGTTGGTCGCCGCATCGGCCGAGGACAGCGGCGCGCCCGGGAACTGCATGCTGGGGATGGAGCTGATAACGCTTAGGCCCGCGATCTGGCTGGTAACCATGCCTAGCGCATTGGAGATGACCACGACATAGGAACCGTCATTGTCCCGCTGGGCGGCGGCCACAGTATAACTGGCTCGGGTAGCGTTCGGCAGGTTAACCCCGTTGAAACGCCATTGGTAAGATAACGGCATCGTGCCATTAGCGGTTACCCGGAACGTCGCATTGCTATTAGCCGCCACGACCTGGTTCGCAGGTTGAGCGCTAACAAAGGGAGGACTCGTAAGGAGGACGGTCAGCGTGGCGACCTGGCTGGTCACCACCCCATCGAGATTCGTGATCACCACGTCATAACTCCCGGCATCGCTCGTCCGCGCCCCAGCGATCGTGTAGGTTGGGCTCGTGGCATCTATGAGGTTGACCCCGTTCAGGCGCCACTGGTAAGCCGGTTGAGGATTCCCCACCGCGCTCACCTGGAAGGTGGCGCTGTCATTGGTCATAACAGTCTGACTCTGCGGTTGAGTGGTAATGAGTGGCGGAATCCAGACCGTCAACTCGCCATCCGCGCTCAGAATGCTGCCATAGGCGTTGCGCACCACCACGCTGTAGGCGCCGCGATCCGCCCACTGCGCGTTCGTAATCGTGTAGGTACTATTGGTTTGGCCGGGGATCGGCTCCGCCACCAGCACTGCGGCGGAGTTGTACGACCTGAACATCCACTGGTAGGTCACCGGCCCAGGCGTATTGGTCAAAGTGACCGCGAAACTAACCGTCGCTCCCACCGAGTTCGTCTGGCTCGCGGGCTGCTGGTCCACCAATGGCAGCCACGGTACGCTGTTTGCATTCGTTTCCAGATTGTTAATCGGGATCGGCGCCGGATCGGCGGCATTCACTACTCCGTCCCCATTCGAATCCAGGTCCGTGCTCGCCGCCAAGGCCGCGTTGAGCCGATACGTCTTGCCATCGGGATAAGCCTTGTTGGTCGAGGAGAAATAGCCCTGATCGTAATTACTCACCCAGATAAAGCCGCCCCCATTGAGTCCATTGAGCTTCTCGGCGATGGAAACTCCGTTCACCAATGCCTGGGCATAATAGACCTTCATCTGCGGCGCGATCTGCACCCCGATGTAATTGTTATTTACATCCAGAGTCGTGGCGGTCGCGCCCGCGAACTCGAGGGAATCCACATAAAGCGCTCCGGAGGTTCCGGGCGGCGCCGAAAACTTGAAGACGGTATGGGAGTCCCCACCGACCAGCACCAACCGCCCGAGGGCGGCATTGTTATTGAAACCCGCGACATCGTTTCCGAGATCCCGGCCTGCCCACACGATGGGGGTAACGGCGTTGGCGGGAGCCGCATTTGTAATCGTGGTTCCCAGCAGATCGCCGGCGCCAGGAGTAACTGACAGATTAATACCGCCGGATCCCACCACCCAATAGTTGCCGTTCGTCGGCCAGGCATTGGTCACGCTCAGGTCAATCGAAGCCAGGTTTGTGACGCCATCCGTCAACACATTGGTCACCGACAACGCCAAGCCGGCCGATTCAAAGAGATTGCTGCTGGCCAGCAGGTAACTGCTCTTGAGGCTGATCGTCCCGCTCAAGGCCTGAAATACACCGCTGGTCAAAACGGCGTTCTGCGCGTGATCCAACTGGATATCGCCCAACCGGGCGCAGAACGTTCCGCCATTGACGAAACTCCGGGCCCAGATAAACGTCCCGCTATTCGTCACCCCGCCCTGGTTCACAAACGCCTGGTAAGGTTCTTGATAGGCCGAGGAGTAATACGGCGAGGAACGCGACCCGCCAAAGAACACGGCATTCAAGCTTTGTATGGACCCGTAATTGGTCAGGTATTGAAGCCGCGGCGTCAGGGCCGACCACAGCACGGAATCATTCTCGATATTCAGCGCGCCGCAGGCGGTGGGCGAACCCGGGGCGTTGGTCGCGAGGGTGATGCGACTGGCATCCAATAGATAACTGCGGGTGATGTTGAGCGCATCGTTGATGACCAAGTTGTCGTCGCCACCCGCGGTATTCGTAACGCGCAGGGTCAAATCCTGCACCCGAGCATTCACGAGAGGTGACAAGTGCGCGTCCACGGCCAGGATGTGATAAATATTCGTAAACCCGGCCGCGTCCACATTGGTCTGGCAGGTGCTATACAGGTTAATGTAGCCCTCCGGTTGTACCACCGAGGACTCTACCAGGTTAGTCACCGTCAGCAGGCCGTTGGTGCTGCGCAGGTTAATGTCCGAGAAGGGCGCCGAGATCTGCGCGAGGCTGCTCCCGAGAAACTGATTGGTCGCCTTCAACGAGACGTAATTCTGCGCGGTGATATGGGCCAATCCGAGGTCGAGCGCCCCGGAACCGTTGATCTCGACGCGACCGGGAATGTTCGTCACGTCCTGTCCGACCACATCCGAAAGGATTGTGGAGATCGGCGGGATCAGCGCCTGGTAAGCCGTCCATACGTTGCTACCAGAGGCGTTCAAAACGTAGCTCGCGGGAATGGTCATTGCCCCGAAGAGCACCGCCGGGTCGGATTGTCGCGCGCCGGTCTGGAAGACCGCGTAATTCTCGGGAATGTAGGTCGGACTCGTCCCCGCCACGCCGGCGAAACCGTCAATCGCGAGCGCGGTCGTCGGAAAGTCCGTAAGAAAATCTTCCACGTACAAATAGCTGGGCCGCGTCGTACCGTCGGCATTGGTGAGGGTCTGAACCCATTCTAATACAATCGCGTTGTAGTAGATATAGACATTCGGCGCGTAGGCGCCATTGGTGTTGCTCACGTAGGCGACATGTCGCACGTCATTCGAGCCGAAAATGTATTCCGCTCCGTAGGACAGATTGTTGTTTAAGACCAATTCCTGCACGAATTGACCGTTCCCACGTTCCGTCACCACATGGGCCGGCGTGGTAGGCGGCTTAAACAAGACGAACCAGTCGTAGGGATTGAAGAAATTGGTGCCGATACCCCAATAACCATCGAAGATGTTGCCGGTGCTAAAGTTGTTCAGAAACCCAAAAAAACCGCCGCCCAAACTGGTCAGGCTGAACCCGTAATTGGTCATCACGATCGACCCGCGCCGCAGGTCCACGTTTTCTCCATCCAAGCTCAACACGCCATTATACCCCAGCGCCATGGAGCCGGAATTTTGAATGTTCGTGGCCGCCACGATCCCCTTCGGATAGTAGAAACTGACGATCGCGTTGGTGCTGATGGTGTAAAGATTCGTCTCGGTACCGATGGCGATTCCACCCGTATTGATGAATTCGGCGGCGGGGTGGCTCCGCGCCGCTTGGCCGCCAACCGCCAGCGAGGGCAAGGTCTCGAAATCCAAACCGGGATCCAGGCTCATGTAGCCATGGTTAATGTAATGCAGCGTATCCACCGTCGTAAACAACTGCGCGTTGAGCGACAGGTTGGTAAATACGACCTCGAAATAACTGTTATTGACGAAGTATTCGGAGTCAATCTGCGGTTCGGGATTCGGGGGACAGACAACCACGCTGTCATTGGTGTAGGGAACGGTCCCAGGGACCGTCGACTGCCCGCCGGCCGTCCAGGCCAGCGCCACGACCAGTGAACTGAGGAAGAAGCTGCGTTTCATAAGGGTGCGTCTAATCAAATTGAAGGGTTCCTCGAACCGGTCCATCACGGCGGACTGATCGTGACCGTGTAAGGCGTATCGATAAATCGAGCCCCGGCATCCGTCATGCGAATGTCAAAAGCGAAGGTTCCCACCGCCGCGGGAGTGCCCGTGACCGTTCCGTCCGCTTTGAGGGTCAACCCGGCCGGCAGGGAAAATCCCGGCGTTACCGAGAACGCGTATGGCGCCGTTCCGCCAGTCCCGGAGAACTGGTTCGTGTAGGCGGCGCCCGAGGCGCTATTGACGTAACTAAAAGTATAAGGAACCGCCGCCTGGCCATTGGGCAGGCTCAACGGGAAAGTCTCCAAGACCAGTTGGTTCTGGAAACTGTTAAGGTTGGAGGCGTCTGGATAGATCACCGGGGCGTTAGTGGTCCCGTTGAACGAGGCCCATTGATAGTCGGTGTATGCCGAACCTTCGTCCATGTAAAGCGGTCCGAAATTGTTGTAAACCTGCCCCACCTTGTTGAAGGTAAAGGTCGCCGTCGCTCCGCCGATCCCAGGCGGCTCAATGGTACCCGGTCCGGCGAGAGCGCCGGCGCCATTATTAACCGGAACCCCGTTGGTGTCCCAAGTGGGCGTCGGTCGAGAAACAGTGAAATCGACCACGGCGATCGGGGCGATGGTCTGGGCGATATCGGCGGCGGTAAACTCGATATCCGGCACCGTCACCACCCGGGTAAAGGTCTGCAGAAAACGGCTGTTGTTGGTCACCACCCAAGTCGTCCACTGGTTGGTGATGGGGGTCCAATAGCGGTTGATGAGCGAATCGTAATCCCGCCGGACAAACTGAATGGTGTTCATTCCTTGCCGGGCCGAAAGGTAGTTGCTCGGGCAAGTCACGGGAAAAACCTCGAAGATATGGCTGGTCCCGTAAGTCAACAGGCTCTGCTGCACCGAGCTAAAATTGGTGGCGACGACGGTGTTGCTGGCCGTCCCCGTCCCGCCCGCGCTATAGACGGCCGTAGTATTGCTGGCCGTAAACAGCACATTGGTGGACACGTTCGTGAGCGTCATCTGGTTCGCCAGGATCTGCACCGTGCAAGCGCCAGCGGGCAGGAAAAAGAACTCTCCCGATACCGTGTCCGTGAGAAACGTCCTGGTGCTGACGTTGGTCTGGAGCACGCTGCTCCCCACGGGTGTGAACGCGGAACCCGAGGAAACATTCACTGTTTGCAGCGCGGCAAAAGCAGGCTGCTTCACCCCTGTGATGTCCTGGGCCAAAACGCTCGTCCAGGCGTTGTTCGCATATTGAACCAGGGCGACGTTGGCGAAACTATGAACGTAATAACTCCGCACCGTTTCCACGCGGTTGGTGGCGTAGGCCTGATGCGGCAGGGTGCCGTACGGGTCCCAGGGCGAATTGGTGTAATAAGCCGTGATGTTGGTAGTCCAGACGTTGGTGAAAAAGTTCGTTGCGACGCCCGCGTAGAGCACCCCGGGATAGAGCGCCAAAAGCCCCGCGTCGTCATTGGTGAGCGCGGCTTGGGCGAAGGCCGTCAGATTCGAGGTTTGCAGAAGTTGGGGGACGAAGTTTGTCACGTACGTGGTGACGCTAGCGGGACCCGAGTTCTCGATGTTGACATTGTTGGTCTGAAACAAGTAACGCAACCCGCCGGCATCATCCCGCGTGAGTCCGGTGTAGTAGGAGCCATAGGCCGTAATATCGGCAAACATCAGCTTGCCGCTGGCCAACGCGGTGCCATAGTTGGCCGAGGAATCCACCGCCACCGGTTCCGCTATGGCCTCGTCCACCGTGGGACATCCTTCCAGGATCACATAAGTGTAAAGCACGCCATTGACATAAATGGAAGGTAGTTGCGTCACCGGGTCATAATTGCGTTTGACCACTCCGTACGTCATCGACGGACAAGTCGGAGCGGCCGCCCGTCCCCGCAGCGTCCACGTGAAGCGTTCCGGGTCCGCCAAACCCAGATGCTCCATCATCGTTTCCATCACGCAGGAACGCACGTCGAACAAATGCAGCGCCGCCGCAGTGTAATTCACTTGCCGGCCTTCGAGGGGAAACTCATGCAGATCCGCGCTCCAGGAGGCGACCCCGGTAACCCCGTTGGCCGCGTTGGATAGCGTGAGGCTCAGCAGGTTCATCGCGGCATCTACTTCGCTGGAGCCTTTGGTTCCGAAAAATTCCAGGAAGCTTTGATCGCAGGTGTAGTAAAGGATCGGCACGTTCCATCGAAACTCCTCGCCCAAATTGTGCGGCGCGTCCTCAAACCCCCCCGTGTAACCCAGCGCCGTGGTTTGCCATGCCTCCTTGGGACCCAGCAGCGAAAAGGCCGAGACCGATTGGACCAACCCCGCCGCCAATACGGCCCCCCCTAAAATCTTGAATGGTTTCAACATACTTCGTGTCCTGCGATTGGCTTGTAATCCTTAGGCGCTAGTTCGCCGGGGCAATGAAAATTTGGCCGTTATCACCCTTCCCCGACAGCAACCCCAATCCGTTGGTCCCCTTTTGATAAACCACGCCCTGGAAGGAAATCTTCTCGCCGGCCGGTTGGAGGGCGCTGCCACTAAACACCCCGGTGGCGGCGGTGAACTTTAACTTGAATTGCTTGTTGGTCGAGCTCGCCAGGTTGCGCGCGCTCAGCGCGAATCCCACGCCGAAAGCATTCGTCGGAGCGACCGAGTAGAAACTGGCCACATTGCTCGGGCTGTGGAGCAAGTTTGCGCCCGCCGTGGATTCATAGATCGAACCGAAAGCGGTGGCCGAATTGGTGATGCCGCCCGCGTACCCCTTCGAATACTTGGTCGGCACGGAACCGTCCTTGATCCAGATAAATTGAGCGTTGTTGAGATCGGTGCCATTGGTGAATTGCATCCAACTGATCGCCACTCCGCCGCCGCCGTAAAGCGAGGCGTACAAGGGCCACAGTCCCTGCTTGGAGATCCCCGTCGTTTGGCTGATCTTGGTCCCATCGGCCAGGACCCCCGCCCATTGAGCATTGCCCGACGAGTTAATCTTGACGGTTCCGTAGCTATAACCCACAGGCCCCCCGACCACTGGCTGAACCGCCATCGTAAAGGATTTGCCTTTGGACACCACTCCGTTCGAGGCGCGATCCGCTACCACCTGTATCCAGTTGGTGATGCCGGTCTTCCGTTTGTCCAGCAGCCCGCCCGAAATCTGGTCGCCCCCCAACAAGTCCACTTGCAGTTGCAGTTCCAGGGAACCGCCGCTCGCCGCCTTCATCTTGGCGCTAAGCGCGTTGGTGGGGCTCGACCCATTGGCGGAAGCGAACTTACCCGCGAACGAGTAGCTTTTACCGGCCAAGAGCAGCTTACCGCTATACGTCGCCCGAGTGGTGGTCTTTAAGGTGATAAAGCCCGAGTTGGTAACCCCGACCTGGTTAGTCCCCCACACCAAGCCATTATAGCCGCCAGCGGTGGCCTTCAACGCCACCGCATTGGTCGAGTCTGACGTCGCCGGAGCGGCGATCACTGGCGCGCCGTCGGCGGGCAAGTTGGTGGTCCCGCCCGTCACCTCGGTCGAAATGGCGTCCACAACCCCAGGCGAGAGAATGATGGGGAACGGATCGGTCAAGGGCGCGGCAAACACGCTGGCCACCGTCGGACCCGCCACGTAATCCGTAGCGGCGTATTTTTGGGCGAAAAGATCCAAACCGCTGGTCGCTCCCACAAATGAAGTCCACAGCCCGAGGAACCGCGCCGTCCCATCCCCTGCGATGGAGGGTTGGATTTGGCGGCCAACGGTAGTGCTATTGAAGCGTATTTCTCCGCCCACCAGGGCGCCGTCGAACTGGAGGAACTGGCCATATACCCCTTCCCACGAGCCATCCTGGCCCATGCTGTTCCAAACTACCACCGCGCTGCCGCCAATAACCGCAATTCGGGGAGAAAACTGATCGCCGACCACATAGGTATTGACGCGCCGCGCCGTTCCTTCCAGCCCCAGGCTCGAAATCGGCCGAACCATAATATCCCAACCGTTGGTAGTCGTTACCAGGTCCTTCTCCGCCCACGCCACCAGGAGCCGGTTGTCCGCCGAGGCGGCGATCACCGGAACGCCGCAAGGATTGGTATTCGTATTGACCAGGAACTCGTCGCGAACCGCGGAGCCGTCGAAACTGAAAATCCGCGCATAAACGTCCACGCTGGGCCTCACGTCATTCGCAAAAAGGACACCCGTCCAATATTGATGGTCCGGGTTGGAGTTATCCGCCGCCGCGCGCATCTGTTGTTCGGAAACCCAGGCCACGGCAAATCCGCCGGAGTTCAACGCGGCAATACTTGGATTCCTTTGGTTATAGGGGGTATATTGATTCACCAGGAATTCCGCGCCCACTTTCTGGCCGATCGGCGAGAGCACCTGCGCGTAGATGTCTTGCATGGAAGTCGTGGTTTGCTCATTGTAACTGCCCCACACCACGACCACATTGCCGTTTGTGAGGACGGTTACCGCCGGATTCTTGTGGTATTCTCCAGCGGTAGCGTTAACGAGCACATCACCCGTAAGCCAGGTGTTACTGGCCGAGAGGAACCGCGCGTAAACATTTTCCCGGCCCGCCGCCCCGCCTTGCCACACGATCACCGCGCCTCCCCCTTGGAGGATAGCCACCTGAGCTCGGGTCTGGTCATTGCCCACGGTTTGGTTAACGCGAAAGGCGGGCCCAACCCCCTGAAAATTGCTGTCCAAGGCCATGGCCCCGATCCCCTGGCCATTGCCGTCCACGGCATTATCGTCCCAGACCAACCAACCCCCGAGCGGGGTCAAGGCGGCGGCGGGGCGCACCTGATCGCCCGCGAGGGCCCCGGCGGGATTATATTCCGAGGCGTTACTAACATAGGTTGCCTGGCCCAAAGCCAGCGTGGGCAGGGCCACAACCAAGCTCAACCAGAATCCTGGTTTGCGGGTGATTGGCGACAATGACATAAGAATGTACCTTATTAACAGGCCATGGTCCTTTTGTCCATGGCTACTTGGAATTCCACCGGTCGGCGCAGGTTGGTTCTCATTTCCAGGGTGATTCGCGCGTCTTCACTCGTTCGCCTTCGCCGGCGCCGCGCCCAGTTTACTGGCCCGCCGGAGCCGCCACCGGCCGCTGCGGTTGACTCGGAAAGGCGGGTTGACCAAACGGCATCTCGTCTTCCGAATGAAAACGGTTGCCCGCCGCGTCGATGATTGTCGGTGTGACAAAGATCACCAAGTTCTTCTTCTGGGTTTGGCTGGCCTCGCTCCGGAACAGCCGACCGATCAGGGGAATATCCCCCAGGATCGGCACTTGGTCCTTGAGCTTGCTCACATCCTCGGTAATCAATCCGCCGATGACCACCGTTTGACCATCCCAAACGTTCACCGAAGTGGTGACCTGACGAATGCGGAAGTGGGGCAAGGGGAGTTGAGCCGTTAGCGGCGTGCCGCCGCCCGCGGTGCCCACCGACTGCACGGTGGTGACAAACTGGCCCGGGTCATCGTAACCGATAAACTCGGCAATGCTCGGGATCAGCGTCATCTGCACGCTGAAACCATCCGCGGAGACGTAAGGAATCACGTCCAGCGTCGGCCCGAAGGGAAGGGTTTCCAACTGGGGATTGATGGCCACCGGGGTGTTGACAATCGTCCCGCCCAAACCGCCGCCCACGGGAGAAGCGGAACCGCCGCCCGCGCCGCCGGCGCTATTACCGATAACAATGGTCTTCAGGTCCACCACCATGACCTCCGCTTGCCGTCCGCTCAACGTGGTCACTTCGGCCTCGCTGAGCATGTCCACGCCATCCCGCTGCTGCAAGGCGTTGATGACAACCCGGAATTGCGGATCGGTCAGGATGCCGCTGAAAGTCGCCAGAGCCGGAGCGGTTGGCAGGTTGTTGGCCGTCGCCCGCAATCCGGAGGTAAGCGAACCGTCGCTCCCGGAGGCGCCGGACGAGGTGCCCGTGGGGAAAAACCCCGAGGGGTTGGCCGCGCTCGGCGCCCCCGTGTAGGTCGGCTGGGTGCCGCCCGACATCGCCATCGAACCGTTGTTCATCAGCACATTGCCCAAGTACCAATTAAAGCCTAAAGCGCGCGTGTCATTTTGCGTCACTTCGACAAATTTGCTCCGAAGATTGACTTGCGGCGGCGCAATGTTGAGCACTTGCACGGCCCGTTCAATTATGTCCAGATCCTGCAAGGCCGCATAAAGCAACAGCGTCCCCTCGCGATCATTGAAAAAGAGCGCCTTGGGCGGATCCAAAATCACCCCCAGGTGCTCGAAGAACGTGCGCGCCGCGACCTGAACCCCGTCCATCATGTTCGTATGCGTGACCGCCGCCAAGCCGCCGCCGCCACCCACGCCGCCGCCGCCCACGCCGCCGCCGCCGCCGCCCATCGAGCTGCCACCGGCCACGTTAATGCGCGGCACCGTCAGAATCCCGCCGCTCATGCCGCCGCCGCCGCCGCTCATGCCGCCGCCGCCCATCATGCCGCCGCCGCCGCCGCCGCCACCGCCGCCACCGCCACCGCTGCCACTGCTGGAGGCTTGCGCCATCGCGCCCCAGTCAAAACCGCTCACGCTCTGCAAACCTTGCATGAAAGTGTTCGGATCCACCTTGATGGTGCGGAAGTAAAGCGGCACCGGCTCGGAGCCGCGCCGCGAGAAGATCACCGCGTAATCTTCCACCGAGTATTTGATCGGATTACCCGCCACTTTGACAATGGCATCCAGCACGTCAGCCAAACGAACGTCATGCATCACCGGATCAATCTTGATCGCAATCTGAGCTACGTCCACGGATTCAGCCCCCGCGGCCCCGACCGGCGGCAAACCGGTATTGGGATCGATGGTGGGCGTGGTCGCGGCGGCGCCCGCGTCGTTCGGGTTGATAAGGAAATTGATGCCTTTGCCTTCCGGGTCGCGCTTCTGCGCTTGTTCGCTGAGCATCTTGATCACTTCGCCCAACGGCAAGTTCTGCCAGGGTCCCACCACATCCAACGTGATGATGTCGAGCTTGTGGACAATCTTCTGACGACCGCGTCCCGTATAGACGAGATTCGTGCGCGAGTAGGGGTTGGGCTGAGGCAGCGAATCGCGCTTGGTGGGAATCGCCCATTCCTTTTCCACCTGCACCAGCTTTTCCCGTGAATCAATATCCCGTTCGTTGAGGGCCTGGTTAAACCGGGCCTCGCGCAGCAGGTTCAAATAGTAATAAGCGGCCTGGTTCTCCGGATCTTCCTTGCGCGCCTGCTTGAGCTTGACCTCCGCGTCGTCGAACTTGCCCATCTCATAGAGCAGTTTGCCATCCTGCACCAGGATGGCCGCCCGATCCTTGGTCTCCTTGATGCGCGGAACCAGGGCCACGACTTCATCACTGGGCATGTTGCGGGTGTGTTCGGCAAGGTCCTTGTCGTTTTCGTGCCGAAAACTAATAGCGTCCGCGTTAGTCGGATCCACCCGCAGAATGTCGTCAACTTCCTTCTTGGCGCCCCGCAGATCGTTGCGCCGGGCGGCGCTGCGCGCCAGCTCCAGCCGCACCGAAGCCAAACCCGACTTGGTTTGCTTCGCCTCCGCCTCGACTCCGGTCCCGCTCTTGACGAGCAGGTCATAGGCGTCGTCATAGAGTTTGGCCGCGTTAGGCAACTCCCCGCGCTCCTGGGCGGCGCGCGCTTCGCCCAGTTTCTGGCGGAGGAGGATTCGATTCTGCTGTCGGTAAACGGCCTCGTTGATTGCCGCATTCTGGTCCGGAGCCTGCGCCAGGGCGGCGGGGACGGTCGCGAGCAAAAGACTTAGGCCGAGGGTGAGGGTGGCTGCTTTAATCATGGGTTCGGTGGCGTTCTGTCAAACACTAACGCGGTTCAAGTTTCAAAAGGCAAATTGAGTCGCTGGAGCTATTTCAAAGTAAACGGTACGGTCCATTTCTTGTCGTTCGATTTGGCGGACAATACGATTTCATTCGTATTGATAGCAACGATTTTGTACTCCTCATTGTTGAAGCCCAACTGGAGGGTAGTCCCAACACGGCGGTTGTTCCAGGCCTTGTCGGGCGGGTATTTCAGATCGGCCGTATATCCGTCCACGCGCTGAAAAATCTTATCCTTGGCCAGGACCGCTCGCTCCCCCGTATCGTTTAATTCCACCACCACATTGGTGGGATTGTCCGCCGGGCCGTTGACCGCTTTGACGGTGAAGGTGTCGTTCTTGTCCCCGACTTTGCATCGAGTCTGGTGCCCCGTGCGATCTTTGGGGTTGGCCGCGGCCTCTTTCTTGATGGTCACCAAAAATTGCGCCACATTATCCTCGACGCTCACGGTATCCAGGCTAAGACTCAGATTCAGCGGAGTGAGCTTGGTCACGGCCACCGCCATGGGGCCGATATTGGTGCTATTGAAACGTTCGAGGTGCTCTCCATTCTTGTCCCACGGCAGCGGATTGAACACTTTGTGCGGCGCCGACAAGTCCATCGACACTGGCAGCGTTGCCCGCTTCAGCACCGCTTCGACCCGGCTCGTGTCGATCCTGGCCAACTCCACCACCTTCGGATTGGTCACCGTCTGGGCTTTCGCCGCATCCTCGGTCTTCTCATTTTCCACGCTGAAAAACAGGAAAACAACGGCCCCGGCCAACCCGAGCAGCACCGCGCCCAGTAATATCTTCTCGTAATGTTTCTTGAGGAACTCCATCTTATTTAGGGGCGGCTTGCTTCTCCGCTTGTTTCTCTTCGACCAACTTCACCAGTTCGACCACCATCACCACTTTCAACTGCCGTTCATCCAACACGATCGATGGGCCGGTCCGGACGGGCGCTGCCACCGGTTGCGGAGCATAGACCGTGGGTTGCTGAATCTGCGGCACGCGTCGTCTTTCGCCCGGACCGCCGATGCCATAGCGGCTGTTAAACGCCGCCCGGTTGTCGCTTTCGCTCCGCCGAATGGGGACCGGCATCGGGGGCGGGGGCGGCTGAAAGGCTTGAGCGACCGTCGGGGCGGCGCCCGTGTCCGTGGTGGCGGCGACCGCGGGACCGGGCTCGACATTGATCGTCTTCACGAAAAATCCGTAGGGCGAACTGGCGAAGTCCGCGAGCACGGCCGCCAATTCCTGGCTAAAGCAGTGCAGGGTCACTTCATAAGGGGTTAATATTCCCTGCTCGTTCGTCCGCGATTGCTCCATCAGATAATCGGTCGCGTTGGCCGCCTGATCATCCGCGGAAACGCGCTCCCGCTTGATACCGTCGAGCGAGTTGATCTTGGCCGCGAACAAGACGTCGCAGATGGCCTTAACCTCGCCCAGTTGGACCGAGAGCGGCGCCAAACTGCCGGCGGCAAAGGACATCCGCGAGTTTTGAGCTTCGAACGAGAAGGTGTAGCCTGGGGTCGCAAGCGCGACGCTGGCATTAGTGGCCCCGCGCTGCAACTGGCTGATCGTCCGGCTCAGCGCCGCGGAAAACGCCTGGTCGGTTACCTTGGGCATCTCCGGAATAGGCGGGATAGCCGCGAACCGACGCCGGGCCTGGTCGCGCAAGGCCAACCATTCCTTGGTCTGCCCCACCGCATTGGTGTCGTTGTTGATCTCCTTCGCTCCCGGATGCGGATTCTGCTTGTTCAGACCGTCGAGTTCGGCGTAGTCCTTGGTCAGGTTTTCGCGCTTCTCGCCATAGACTTGCCACTGCGCGTAAAGATACCAGCCCGCCGCGCCCATGAGAAGAAAGGCCACCGCGCTGCCGATGAGGAAAAACAGGTTGCGTTTGATCCAGGACATACTACAGCTTGAGGGGGCTCTTGAGTTGCGCGGTTATCTTAAAGGTGAAGGTCCCCGGCGCTTCTTCGGCGCTGATCGAACTGGAGAAAACGGTGTTGGTGGCATCGAACATCGGGCTCTGTTGCAGTTGATTTAACACCTCAAAGGCGATGTCCTTATTGGCGCTCGCCTGGACATAGGCCAGGCTAATCGCGCGGAAGGTTAGATCAATGCTCGACACCTCGTTGGGATCGCTGGGCTTCTTCTTGACCCCCGTCGTATCCACCATCGTCGTGGTCGCTGCCGCAGCCGCGCGAGGCGCCTCGGCCGAGGGACCTCGCAGGCCATAACGCCGGTTGAAGGCCGCCCGGGAGGCGGCGGCGGCCTCCGTCACGGAGGGTTGGCCCGGCACGGCGACCATCCCGAGTCCCATCTGACCTTCGGGGGGCGCGGCGGTGATGAAATTCTCGACCCAGATCCCCGGTTCGGCGTTCAAACCCGCCCGCGTCGTGCCCTCGACGCGCAGCAAGATCTGCCGCAACTCATTGATCACATCCACCCAGTAATAGCGGTAGCCCACCCATTGAACCACCTTTTCCACCCGGTTGGTGGCCGCCTTGAGTTCGGCGTAATGCTTGTCGAACTGCTGCTTTTTGCGCTGTTCAGGCTCGATCTGCTTGTGGAGCGTCTCGTAATTCGTGTTCTTGACGTCGGCCAACTGGTTGTAAAAGAAGCCCATCGCCCATACCACGGCCGCCATGCTGTACACGGTCGCCAAGAGGTAAGGCTTTTTTTGGTTGAACCGCTGCAGCCGCACGGTGCTGTCCGGCATGAGGTTCAACTCCACCGGGCAATGCGCCAAGTTGCGCAACCCCAACCCGACCACTTCGCCCAGCGAGTGGGCGACGCGCGCCAAATCCTCCAGGTTGATCGACGGGTCAATCTGCACATTGCGCAACGGGTTGAAATACTCGACCGGGATATTGAGCTTTTCGGCGAAAAACTGCGCCGTATAGGCCATGATCGAGGCCCCGCCGCTCAGAAAGAGCCGTTGCGGCGCCGCCCCGCCCTGCTGCCCGCGATAAAACTGCATGGTCTGGTTGACCTGGATATGCAGCCGCGTCATGAACTGGCGGGCGATCTTGGAGATGGCCGCCTGGTGCGGATTCTCCGGCTCCTCGTAGGCGCCCCCGAGACTGACAAAACCTTCGTCGATCTTCAGTTTCTCCGCCGCATCGAACTTGAGCTTGGATTCGTTGGCAAAATCCTGGGTGATGGAATTGGCGCCCAGGTTAATGCTCCGGGAAAAGACCTTCCCTTTTTCGAAGAACAGCAAATTGCTCGTCTTGGCCCCGATGTCCAAGAGCATGGTGCAATCCTCCAGATCTCCGTAGTTGTAACGGAAAGCGTTGCACAGGGCGGCGGGGGAAACATCGGCCAGTTGCAGACGCAACCCCGCTTTCTCCGCCACGGCGAAGGAACCTTCCACGATCTCGGACTTGATGGCGACCAACAGCACCTCCAATTCCCCTCCCTGAGTCGTGCCCAGGATCTGGTAATCCCAGACTACTTCCGCGAGCGGGAACGGAACGTTCTGCTGCGCCTCGTACTGGATCATCTGCGTCACCTTGCCGGGGTCGACCGGCGGCAGCTTCACGAACTTGGAGAAGACGTGGAAGCCGGGCGCGCACACATTCACCGTCTTGGCTTTGATCCCCTTTTCGGTCAGTAATTCTTGGAGGGCCTTGAGGATGACGGCTTCGCGAGTAGCGTCCTGCGCGCCCTCGGCGCCCAGGGACTTAAATCCGTATTGCTTTAGACGCAATCCACCGGCCTCGTTCACCTCGAACTCAGCCAGCTTGAGACTGCCCGCCCCAAAATCAACCGCCAGAAATGATTTTACGTTCAGCATTTACTGTCGCGTCCTACAACCGACGACTTTGCGCTTCATGCCACCTGTCCTGCTCACGTGCAGCCAAGCGGTCAATAGTGGGTAGCGGAATACCACCCATCGGTCAAACATTAAAAACAGAAAACCCTCTGGCTGAAAAGATAAAACTTCGACCGGGAGCGATTAAAAGCGGCGGCCGGCAGTGGGGCGGCTATTGCGCGGGACGGCGGCTCCGTCTTCGCCCCGCTCCGGCAAGCGTTGCCTGGGTCAAAACCGTCGCTGTCCCTCCGCGGGGGAGATCAGACTTTCCGCTTGAAGTAATCGATCGTCTTCACCAACCCGACGCTCAGACCCACGACCGGCTCCCAGCCGAGGAGTTTTCGCGCCCGGGTGATGTCGGGCCGCCGCTGTTTGGGGTCGTCCTGCGGCAGGGGTTTGAAAACGACCTTGCTGCGCGAACCCGTCGCCCGAATGATCTCCCGGGCAAATTCCAATACGGTCATCTCGGTCGGATTCCCGATATTCACCGGTTGGGCGGTCTCGCTGAGCATCAGCCGATAGATGCCTTCCACCAAATCGGAGACGTAGCAAAAGCTCCGGGTTTGGGCGCCGCTGCCAAACACGCTCAGGGGGCGTTGCTTGAGGGCCTGGCTGATGAAGGCGGGCACCACGCGCCCATCGTGCAAGCGCATGCGCGGACCGTACGTGTTGAAGATCCGCACAATGCGCGTTTCCACGCCGTGCTCCTGGTGGTAAGCCATGGCCAGGGCCTCGGCGAACCGCTTGGCCTCGTCGTAACACCCGCGCGGCCCAATCGGATTCACATTGCCCCAATAATCCTCGGTCTGAGGATGCACCAGCGGGTCGCCGTAGATCTCCGAGGTCGAGGCCAGCAGAAAGCGCGCCTCCTTGTTTTTCGCCAACCCCAGCGCCTTGTGCGTGCCCAACGATCCCACCTTCAAAGTCTGGATCGGCAACTCCAGGTAATCGATCGGGCTGGCAGGCGAGGCAAAGTGCCAGACGTAATCGACCGGCCCCTCCAGAAAGATGAACTCCGTCACATCCTGCTGGATAAACTTGAAGTTCGGTTTCCCGCCCAGATGCGAGATGTTGTCGACCGCCCCGGTTACGAAATTGTCGATCCCAATGACTTTATGCCCTCGGTCCAGGAGCAGGTCCACCAGGTGCGAGCCCAGGAACCCAGCGGCGCCCGTCACCACCGAAGTGGGAGGCTTAGCGGTAGGCCGTCGTTTGGTGGTTTCGGATAGTTTAGCCATAAAATGTCGCTCTTCCTCGGGATTACTTGGCGCCCGTGCCCATCACCACCACGGGCACCGTGCGGCAGAGGATCGCCAGGTCCAGCCACAGCGACCAGTTATCGATATACTCCAGGTCCAGCCGCACCCATTCCCCAAAATCGGCGACATGGTTGCGTCCGCTGACCTGCCACAAGCAGGTCAGACCCGGCTTGACGCTGAGCCGGCGGCGGTGCGCCACGTCGTCAAAGCGCTCCACTTCGTCCACCGGCAGCGGCCGCGGGCCCACGAGGCTCATCTCGCCGCGCAGCACATTAAAAAGTTGTGGAAACTCGTCCAGGCTGAACTTGCGGAGGAATTTGCCCACGGGCGTGATCCGCGGGTCATTGGTCACTTTGAACACCGGCCCGCTCATCTCGTTGAGCGCCGCTAACTCATGTTTGAGTTGCTCCGCGTTGGTCACCATGGTCCGGAACTTGAACATGGTAAACGGTCGTCCATTGAGCCCCGAGCGTTGTTGGCGGAAAAGGACCGGCCCGGGCGAGGTAAACTTGATAACCAGCGCCAGCAGGGTCAGCACCGGCGCCAGGACGATCAACAGGCCCAACGCCAGCACGTAATCGAGCACTTGCTTGAGCACCCCCTGCCACGACGTCTCAGGGGCGCTCCGAAAGATCATTACCGGCTTGCCGAGCCACTCGTCAAAGCTGGTCCGCGAGATCTGCGTCTTGAAGAAGTCGGCCATCAGCCAGACCTCAACCCCTTCGAGCTCACAGGCGCGAACCACCGCCTCCACCGGCTCGAAGTAGGCTCGCCGGGCGCTCACGATCACCCCGTTGACCGCCATTTCGTGCAGCATCTCGACCAGGCGCGACACCGACCCCTCCTCGAAGTTCAACTGTCCCACGATCTCGATCTCGTCATGCGTGCCGGCCAATTCCCGTCGGACGCGGACCAATTCGTCGCGCGCCCCCGCCAGAATGAACCGGCGCCGGTATTGGGCCTGGGCCACCTTGCTCTTGCGCGCCAGGCGAACCAATTCCTCCTTGCCCCAAACCAGAAGGAAACTGATGCCGCCAAACCAAATCGCGATCCAACGCGCGATGGTCAACCGCAGCAGGAACAGTCCGGTGATCAAACCCAGGGTGATGAAAAAACAACCCTTGAACAGCAGCCAAAGCGTCGTCGCCCGCGAACAGGAGAAGGGACGCTTGTAGAACCCCTGGCCTTCCAGGATAAACGGCGAGGCGAGGATCAAAACGACGTAAAGCCACTCGTAATCGTCAAAGGGGCTGTCCCACGGCGGCGCATGGAAAAGACTGATGAGGAACCGACTGGACCTCAACTCGAACGCCAGCCAGAAGCTCAACGCGAACAGGCCTGCATCCATCAATTGATGGACTTGCATCTGAACTCGTCGATCGCGGTCGAGCATGGACGTCTTTACCTAAGTTTCTCCCCCGCCAACCCTAGGTCCTCCGGCCCGGGAGTGAGTTGGAACTGCGGCACGGACGCGGCAAGGAACCGTTTCATCCGTTCAAAAGTGGCTTCCTCCCCTCCGGCCGGACAGACCGAAAAACAGGAAATGTAGGCCCAGCGTTGCAGCACGCCCGATCGTCCCATGTCCCGGAGCATCCACCACATCCGCTGCCAATGCTTGGCGGTGTATTCTCCGTCGGCCACGAACCAATAAACGAAAACCCCCCGCATCGGCTTTTGTTGGCCCGGCGCGCCGCTTTGGCGGGTCAGGATCAGCTTCATCACCGGCAAGTCGTAGGGGCGGGGCTTTTCAATGGGAACCAGCGCCTCGGCCGAAGCCGCATCGTCCACCGGCCACCCCTGGCCTCCCAGGCAGAACTGGGGTTTGTGGAGGCTCGTTCGGTCCGTGCCCATCAGCACCGCTTGGGTCAAGATGCGAAAACCATCCGGAGCCACATACTCGCGCGAGCCGTAGCTGGTGTCGGGGGGGAGAAAATCCCGGACCAACTTGTCGGGTTCCAAGGCTTCGGAACGATAGTTCAGGACGCGCTCGGGCAGGTCGATGCGCGCGCGAATACCGTCCAGCGGCGTGGTCTTGACTCCGGGCAGCCCCAACCGCTGGTGCGCGCGCAGGTGGATCAGCAACCCTACCGTACCGCCCATGAGCCCCAAGGCCGCCAGCAGGATAAGCCACTTTTGCCGGTTCATACAGGTTGGGTGGAGGACGCGGGGTGGTCCGGGGTGGAAACCGCCGACGGAGGCGCCGACCGCTCTCGCAGCCAGTGCCCCAGCAGGAATAACCCCACAAACGCGGGGATGTAGGGCAGAAGACTGTAGATCCCGAAGGGACCGCCCTCATGCACTTTCGCGCCGGCGGCCTGTCCTCCGAACTCCGAGGCAATCACAATGGCCAGCATTCGCGCCAGGTTTCCCAAAACCGCGAACGGAAACGCCGAAGCCACCACCAACGCCCGCTTCCACCATTTGCGGAAGGAAACAAACCCATACACCGTCGCCAACCCCAGGGTCGCGATGAGGCTCCGGATGCCGCTGCACGCCGCCGCCACCTCATATTGGTAATGATTGGCGGGATTGGTCGTGTTGATCAGCGCCGTGCCATCGTTCTGAACATCGATCGCCAGCAAATAGTTGGAAATAAACGTCACCAGGCGGCAAACCAGGAGACGGAGATTAAAACTGATGGCCTGGGCTTGCTCCCCGAGCGGGACGCAAAAGGCGAACAGAAAGAAGGGGAAAAAACTGGCCCGCAGCCATTCCCGCCCCCAAGCCACGCCCATGATACTGTAAAGCCCGGCGAAAAACGCGATAATGGACAGCTTGGGTTGCTGCACCATGAAGGCGAAGACATGGATCACCAGGGCGGCGGCCAACCCCAGCAAGCTGGGCCACCAGACTTCGTGCCGCACCGCCGTCAATTCCCGGCGTTTCCACCAAAAAAGCCCCAGCACTACGAAGGGAATCAGAATGCAGTGCCCCTCATCCGCCTGCCCCGCCCAATTCGACACGGCCTCCAGGTCCAGGGTCCGCAGCCACCCGAGCAAATTGGGATTGTAGGCATTGAGCATGAACCCGAACAACGAAGGCGAATGAAAGTAGCCCAGCGTCGAACTGCCCAAAAACTGAAAGAGCGCCAACCACGCGACCGCCAGCGCCAGAAAAAACCCCTTGTTAGGCAGTTTCCGCCAGCAGTCCAGGAACTCGATCCGGAATTCTTCAAGAATTCCGTTCGTGGATGAATCGTCGGTCTTCACGCGGTTGATTTCGTCAGGGTTAGATACCCAATCCGTCCTTTACGCTCAATCAAAAACCCTCGCCCAGCCGCGCCAGGTACCAGGACTGAGGTCCTTCGGCTACCTTCAGCGTCGCCGTCGTGGTCGCCACCAGGGTCGCCCCGACTCGCTCCCGCCACGTCTCGAAGGCGATATTCTTCGCGGCCAGGTAGGCGCCGCCAACCACAATGTAATCGATCTGACGCCGGCGGAGGTCCGCCGGACCATCCGCCAGCAGCACGTGCCGCACTCGCCTCTGGAAATAAGGTCGCCACAATGAAATGTCGATGTCATCCCCATCGGCCAGGAAGCCCACCACCTTGAGGTCCGCCGGCAAGAGGCTGCGCACGGCTGCCAAGGGGTCCGAGCGCCCGCCATAGACGGTATAGACGTTGAGCGCCCTGGCCACCAACCGCTGTCCCGGCCACGCCGCCGCCGCCCGGGAGAGCAGCGTCTCCGCCGGCCACAGCGGGCGCCCTGGCGTCACCACCAACACCAGGAAGGCCAAGCCCACCACGCCCCCCGACAGCGCCCGCCACCAGCGCCGGCGAACGAGCTCCGCCTGGCCCGCTCCTGCCAGCAGCCAGGGCAACAAAAGCGGATAGTAGGGCGAAATGAGACGCGCGCCGTTCGTCATGCCCGATTTTACGCAAAATACCGTCAACGCGCCCCACCCCCCAAACACCGCGCACCACCGGATGACGCCCCGTAACGGGCGATCCCCCGGGATGCCGACTCCCCTCCCCATGAACTTGCCGGTCGCTTGGAGATAGGGAACCTCCTCTCCCCCGCCCTCTCCTCCAGAGGAGGCGAGAGAGAAGCCGCCGACGCCGTTGGAATTCGGGGGCGCAAAACGCAAGATCCCGCCTTGGGGAGCTCTCCCTTGGCTCTCAGACGGGCCCCGCCCCGACGACCTCGTCCCCACGCCCACCGTGGGATCGGTCCGGCCGCGCGCCGCCCTCCTCATCCGTGCGGCGGCCAGCACGGAAACGCCGATCAGGACGCTCAATCCGAACCCCAACCCCGCCCAATCCTCGGTCGGCAGCTCTTTGACCTGCTGAAAGCCGTTTTCGAAATTGGCCGCCAGCGGGCCGGCCACCACTCGGGGAAGATGGGCGAGGATCGAGTCATTCCACCACCCCGCCGCCGGAAAGAACGGCGGAACCAGATTATCTTTCAGAAAGAGCAAGCCGTTGCCCCAGAGGCCCACCCACGGGTCTTTCAGGTCCATGCCCGAGCGCTCCAGAGTCAGCCCCGACCAATCCCCGCAATAGAGGACATTCAACACCGCGGTGGGAAGGAAGGACGCCGCGGCCGCGATCGGGATCAGGATCAAAGCGACCGCCCATTGCCGCCTCAGCAGCGGCAGTCCCGCCGCCATTACGACTGCCCAAGGCAACAGCAGCGGCAGGTTGCTGGCCTTGGCGCCGGTCAGCAGCGCCGCCGCCACCAGTGATAACCAAAGCTCGGAGGGGCGGCGGTTGGCCCAACCGCGGCAGGCCAGGTCCACCGCCGCCAGCGCATAGACGGTCGGAAAGGTATCGTTGCCCGCGCTCCCGCCCTGGAGCAGGAACGTGTACCCCGTGGGCAGCAACCACATCCAAAACCAAGCCACCCGCGGCTTGACCCCGAAGCGCCGAAACACGCTGAACGTCAACCCCGGCAATAGCAGGAAGGGAATGAAGTTGAGCAGGAACAGCGTTCGATCCGACCGCGTGAACAAAAGCAGTGGCGCCTCCAGCCATTCGATGCCGCACGCCCGGTCGTTCATCCGGTAGCCCGTCGTGTGAATCCAATGCCATCGCCCCTCCGCCAACCAGTGCAGCACCCGCGGAATTCGATAGGTAAACGCAGTGTGGTTGGTGGGAGGATAGAGGGCGCCGCCGAGAAAGACCAGACCGGCCAGGACCGCGAAACTCATCGGCAAAGGCCGCCCAAAACGACGCCACCACCGCCGACAGGCGACCTTCCTCCCCATCCTGGCGTCGCGCCGCGCGCTCTCCCGCCCCGCCCAACTCGCCGTGCGCGCCCACCCGCCCGCCGCCAAGATCCCAAATACCAACCCGTAGCCGGTTCGGTTCAACTGCCCAATCGCCGACAATCCCCATCCCGCCAGGCTTGCGAGCGCGGATAACCAGAGCCAGAATCTGACGACCGGGAGAAAAGACATGGATGCGTCGAACTCCACCGTAGGCAACCGGGCAAACTCCGTCAATGGTTTGTCAGCGCGGTCCCCAGGACCGCCGCCCCACCCCATGCCGCCATCGTTCCAGGGGATGTTGCCTTCAACTTTTTCGATTAACACTTCCCCCCGCCAGTCGGGTAAGTTAGACGTATGAGCAACCGCGACGCCGCAGCGACCGTTTGACGGAGAGCGATTATGAAACATTCCGACATCGACACGATCTACAAGGCCGGACTGATCACTGAGGCGCAACACCGCCAGATCATCGACCATTTCCACATCCGGGAAGACGGCGGCCGGTTCCTGGCGATCCTTTCGTTCGTCGGAGCCATCCTCGTCGGCTGCGGCGTCATCCTCCTCATCGCCGCCAATTGGGACGAAATCCCCCGTGGCGCCAAGATCGCGGCGGGGTTGCTGCTGATGCTGGGCGCGCATGCCGGTGGTTGGTATTTGCGCGAAGTTCACGGAGGATACCGGAAGACGGGTGAAGCGTTGCACTTGGCCGGGGCCATCCTCTTCCTGGGCAATATCGCCTTGATCGGGCAGATCTACCACCTTTCTTCGCGCCCGCCCAACGCCTTGCTGCTGTGGTGGGCCGGCATCGCCGCCCTGCCTTGGCTGCTGCGGTCCACACCTCTACACCTCCTTTCACTCCTGGCTTTCGGGGTCTGGTTCGGCCTCGAAATCAACCAGGCAGGCAGCCCGCTCTTCTTTGGTCACGATGAGCTTCAGATCCTCCTTTATGCCTTGCTGGGCTTGCTTTTCCTGGGGGCCGGTTACTGCCTGCGAGACACCTCGTTCGCGGAGTTTGCCTCCGCCACGGAGAAATTCGGCCTGCTCACCTTCATGGTGTTTACCTTTCCGCTCACCTGGGGAACCATCTACCGCCCGGTTTCCTCTCCGAGCGCCGGGACCTGGCTCTTTCCGGTCATGGCTCTGGCGACGCTGGCGGTCACCGGGCTGGGGTTGCAAAAGTGTAAGGACCTGGACCGAAAAGGCCGGTGGACCTGGGGCTTGGCCATTGCGGGAGCGATAGCCCTGCTGGCGGGCGAGCTGTGGCTGGTTCCCGCCCGGACGACCTGGCAGGCTGCCGACCTGAGTGGCGGATACCATTGGGTGTGCGCCGTCGGCTTGTTCATTTTCGCGCTTTTCCAAGTCCAGGCGGGCATTCAATCCCGCTCCGAATTCCTCGTCAATCTTGGCGTCATTTTTCTCGGCTTGGACATCCTCGCGACCTATCTGAGCCTGTTCGGGTCCATGGGACGTACTGGGCTGGTGTTCGTGGTGGGCGGCCTTTTGCTCATCGGGTTGGGCATCGGCCTGGAACGGCAGCGCCGTCAGTGGATGCATCAGATCAAAGCGGGCCGCGCGGCGGGGCCGGATTTTCCAGAGGCTTGCGCTTCTTGAATTGAGGCTCAGCGCCATGAACCAACCAAACTGTGCCGAAGCAAAATTGAAACTGGAAGCAACATGAAAACTAAACTAGCGATTTTCGCAACCATCCTGGGATTACAGGCGGCGTGGGTGCTGGCCACCTGCGCCGTTCAAGAGCGATCTTTAGCCCAAGGGACGGTGATCCTCCTGGAGACCCGGCCGGTAGATCCGCGAGACCTGCTGCGCGGCGATTATGTGACCTTGCGCTACAAGATCAGCGACGTGCCCTTGAACCTCTTCTCGCCACCCCGTACCGAGGCCATCCCGCCGGGCGCCTCGGTTTATGTGGCCCTGGAGCGGCGCGGAGAATACTTCGAAGTCGTCCGGGCTTCTTTGGAACCGATCCAGCCCCGCCGCGGAGAGGTGGCGCTCAAAGGGCGAAGTGGCGAGTGGTGGGGAAGCGCTGCCGGGCGGAGCGTCCGTTTGGACTATGGGTTGGAGCGCTATTACGTGCGGGAAGGCACCGGCAATCCCCAGGGAAAGGTCACCGTTCAGGCGGCTGTGCCGCCCTCCGGCCAAGGGGTCATCAAGGAGGTATTGGTCGACGGCAAGCCCTACGCCCAAGTGATGAAAGAGAAAGCGAAGTCGTTTTGACAACCGGTCCCAAGCTCACTAGTTTGTGAACGTGGAATCACTGCACGCCCCATGGCGGATCGAGTATATCCTGGCGCCCAAACCGGCTTTAGCCGAGAGCTTGTTTTCTCGCATCGCCCAATCCAGTGACGACGAAGCTAATTACGTCATAGCGCGGGACCGGACTTGTTTCGCGTTGCTCAACACCTATCCCTACACCGGGGGCCATCTGATGGTCGTACCCTACCGCCAGACCGCCGACCTTAACGATTTGACCGAGGAGGAAATGACCGACCTGCTCCGGCTCACCCGCCGCTGTCAAAACGCCCTCGCCCAGGTGATGCGTCCCGACGGGTTCAACCTCGGAATCAACCTCGGCAAAGCGGCCGGCGCCGGCATTCAGGAGCATCTCCACCTCCACATCGTCCCCCGCTGGCAGGGCGACACCAACTTTATGCCCGTGCTGGCCGGCACCACCGTGGTGCCGCAGGCCCTCCGTGAATTGGCCGCCCAACTGCGCGGCGCGCTCGCCCGCTAGGTTCCCCCGCTATGGCCACTGAGACGCTGCATTTCGAAACCGCCCGACTGGCCCAACAACTGTTCAATAACGACCCCCGCAACCTCCAGGCGCTCGACGACGAACTCGGCGTTCAGGCCACTTCGCGCGAGGGTTGGATCAAGCTCGAGGGCGAGTCCGCAGCCATCGAGCAAGCCAAACACCTGTTCCTCTTGCTGGAAAACTCCGTTCAGGCCGGCAGCCCCGTCCGCAACCGCGAGTTTTCGCACGCCTTGGCCATCGTCAAACAGGAAGGAGTCGGCGCGCTCAAGGACATCATGTCCGACCGCGTCCAGACCTCGGAGAAAAAGCCTGGCGTCACCCCCAAAACCGTCGGACAGAAGAAGTACCTCGACGCGATTCGCCGGCACGATGTCACCTTCGGCGTGGGACCGGCGGGCACCGGCAAGACTTACCTGGCGGTGGCAATGGCCCTGGCGGCGCTGCGCGAGGGCAAAGTCTCCCGCATCATTCTCACTCGGCCGGCGGTCGAAGCGGGCGAGGCCCTGGGCTTTCTCCCGGGCGATCTCTACGAGAAGATCCTGCCTTACCTGCGCCCTCTTCACGACGCGCTGCATGACATGGCGCCCGCCGAAGAGATTCAAAAGCTCACCGAGCGCGGCGTCATCGAGATCGCGCCCCTGGCTTACATGCGCGGGCGCACCCTCAACCACGCGTTTATCATCCTGGACGAGGCCCAGAACTCGACCACCGAACAGATGTTCATGTTCCTTACCCGGCTGGGCATCAGTTCCAAGGCCGTGATCACCGGCGACGAGACCCAAGTGGACCTGCCCGCCCATAAGCACTCCGGATTGATCGAAGCGCATCGGGCGCTGCGCCACGTCGAGGGCATCGCGCTCGTCGAATTCTCCCGGCGCGACGTCGTCCGCCATCCGCTGGTCCAACGCATTATCGCCGCTTACGAAGAACATCGCGGCTTGGTCCGGCCCATCCCTCCCAAAGATCCCGCATGATTCCCCTTTGGTCCGAGCCAACGCCCTTTCCATGAACCTCCGGTTCGATGCAAGACCGGGAACCTCCTCTCCCGCGTCCTCTCCTCCAAAGGAGGCCGGAGAGAAGCCATCGGCGCCGGCCGCCCCTCTGACGATCGAACTGCGCAACCGCCAGCGCGCGCGACGCATCGACGCGCGGCGCTTGCGCTCCATCGTGAAGGCGCTGCTTCGTCACGTGGGCGTGACCGCCGGGGAGCTGGGCGTGGTCTTCGTCGATGCCCGCGAAATGACCCGCATCAACGAGACCTTCTTACGTCACGAGGGTTCCACCGACGTCATCACCTTTGATTACGGCCAACCGGGGCCACAGTCGATCCCCGCGCCCGCCCGCTTGGCTGCGCCCGTGTTTCACGGGGAATTGTTCGTCTGCGTGGACGCCGCCATCCAGCAGGCCCGGCAATTCCACGTCCGCTGGCAGTCCGAATTGGTTCGGTATATCGCGCATGGCGTCCTGCACCTGCAAGGTTTTGACGATCAAAGCGCCAGTCCTCGCCGGCGCATGAAACGCGAGGAGGATCGCCTCCTGCGAACTCTCGCCGGCGCGTTCGAGCTCGAAAAGCTGGACCGGGATCACTCGCCCCGCCCTTCGTCGCCTGCGACTTGATTCTTACCAGCGCGCCGCGGCCCGGCTCCGGCGTGGCGCTTTTCTCCATCCAAACCGCAATCCCTGCTTGACCAAACGCGGAGGCTAGGCATAGTTTTGCCGCCCACCGCATGGCGAGTCCTTCCGGCCGCCCAGGAATGGGCAAGAAATCAATATGACGCAGGAATCCTTAGGTCAATGTGAAACGAATAACCCGGCCGTGTTGAGCTGGGTGGCGGAAATGGTCAACCTTTGCAAACCGGATCGCGTCCATTGGTGCGACGGTTCGAAGACCGAGCGCGAGGCGCTCACTGCGGAAGCGGTAGCCAAAGGAATCCTGATCAAATTGAACCAGGAGAAACTGCCCGGCTGCTATTACCATCGGTCCAACCCGAACGACGTGGCCCGGGTCGAACAGTCTACTTTCATTTGCACCAAGGACCAGGAGGAGGCGGGTCCCACCAACAACTGGATGGCGCCCCGCGAAATGTACCACAAGCTGCGCGCCCTGGCCGATGGCGGCATGCGGGGGCGGACGATGTACATCATCCCCTATCTCATGGGTCCGCCGGGCTCTCCCCTGACCAAAGTCGGCATCGAGTTGACCGATTCCATCTACGTCGTTCTTAGCATGGGCATCATGGCCCGCGTCGGCTCGGCCGCCTATCAGCAACTGGGCGACGACGATGATTTCAATCGCGGCCTGCACTGCATGCTCGATGTCCACCCGGAGCGGCGCTTTATCGCCCACTTCCCTCAGGACAACACCATCATCTCCCTCGGCTCCAATTACGGCGGCAACGTGCTCTTGGGCAAGAAATGCCTCGCCTTGCGCATCGGCTCCTACCTGGGCCGTCAGGAGGGTTGGTTTGCCGAGCACATGCTGATCCTCTGCGCCGAATCGCCGACCGGCGAAAAGACCTACGTCGCCGCCGCCTTCCCCAGCGCCTGCGGCAAGACCAATTTCGCCATGATGATCCCGCCGCCCCATTTCAAGGGCTGGAAGATTACCACCATCGGCGACGACATCGCCTGGATGAAGCCCGGACCCGATGGCCGCCTCTTCGCTATCAACCCCGAGGCGGGTTACTTTGGCGTGGTCCCCGGCACCAATTCCAAGTCCAATCCCAACGCCGTCAAGATGATCTCGAGCGACACGATTTACACCAACGTGGGGCTCACGCCCGACGGCGACGTCTGGTGGGAAGGCAAGGACGGCCCGCCGCCCGCGGAATGCCTGGATTGGCGCGGCAACAAGTGGACCCCCGACTCCAAGGAAAAAGCCGCTCACCCGAACAGCCGCTTTTGCGTCCCCATGACCAACAATCCCGTGCTCGCCGCAGAGACCAACGACCCGCATGGGGTGCCCATCAGCGCCATCATCTTCGGCGCCCGCCGCAGCGATACCGTTCCCTTGGTTTTCCAGGCCTTCAATTGGGTCCATGGCGTCTTTATCGGCGCCACCATGGGCTCCGAGATGACCGCCGCCGCGGTGGGCGGCGCGGGCCAGGTCCGCCGCGACCCTATGGCCATGCTCCCCTTTTGCGGCTATCACATGGGCGATTATTTCCGCCACTGGATCAACATGCACCGCTTGATCAAGCACCCCCCGCGCATCTTCCACGTGAATTGGTTTCGCAAGAATGGCCGGGGCGAGTTCATTTGGCCCGGTTTTGGCGAAAACATGCGAATCCTGAAGTGGATCGTTGACCGTTGCCAAGGGCGCATCGAGGCGGATGAAACCGCCCTCGGCTGGGTCCCCCGGCCCCGCAGCTTCGAACTCACCGCCCTGCCCGAAGTCGATCTCGAACGCTTCGAAAGCGCTCAGGCGATCGATAGCGACGAGTGGCGCCGCGAGATTATCATGCAGGAAGAGCTTTTCATGCGCCTCTATTCCCATCTGCCCAAGGAACTCATCTTCCAGCGCGAGTTGCTCGTCGCCCGGCTCTAAGGCGGTTATTCCATACCGCCCGCGCCCGGCCCAATCGCCGTGGCGCGGGTCGTTCGCCGCGGAGCTTGATTCAATAAAAAGCCCGCCTTCGAGTCCGAAGGCGGGCGTATAAAGAGCAGTAACAACGGTCGGCGGACTACGCCGGCTTAGCTTCGCCCGCTTGAGCCTCGGCTGGCTTCGCCTCGATCGGCTTGGTCTCGGCTGCCGGGGCGGCAGTGGCGGGAGCTTCCGAGACGGCAGCCATGTCGACCCATTCCAAGAGAACGCGCTGGCCGGAATCGCCTTGGCGTTGGTTAAGTCGCATGATGCGGGTGTAGCCGCCGTGCCGCTCTTTCTGGGCGGGAGCGATTTGGTCGAAAAGAATCTTTACCGCATCCTCTTGATGAAGGCGCGCCGAAACCAGGCGGCGATCATGAAGGGTTCCGTTCTTGCCGAGCGTGACCACCTTCTCCGCCACGGACCGGGCGGCTTTGGCCTTGGCCAGAGTAGTTTCGATGCGTTTATGGATGATGAGGCTGCAGACCATGTTGGCCAGCATCGCATTGCGGTGTTGGCCGGTGCGGCCCAGTTTGGCCGTTCGCTTAAGATGTCGCATAAATTATAGGCGGTAAATCGGTGATGGGTTGTCGGTGTCCGGGGGGGAAGGCGGCGGGCGCGCGGCGTCCGCCAACCGCTCCGCTGATCCCGTTAGTGCGTGATCGAGGCGATTGCTCCCTCTTCTTTCGGGGCTTCCAACAAATCAGGTTCGAATGTCATTCCCAGCGTTAAGCCCAACGCGGCAAGCTTGTCCTTGATCTCATTGAGCGACTTTTTCCCGAAGTTGCGGTACTTGAGCATCTCCTGCTCGCTCTTCATGGCCAGTTGCCCCACGGTGGTGATGTTCGCGTTATTCAGGCAGTTGGCGGCGCGCACGCTCAACTCGATCTCGTTCACGCTCATGTTGAGTAACTTCTTGAGCTTGCTCTTCTCCTCGTCCTGCTTGTCAACGACCTCTTCAAACTCGACGGCGTTCTTGTCGTATCCTACGAACACATCCAAGTGGTGCTGCAAGATGGCCGAGGCTTGCGTCAGGGCGTCATCCGGCGAAATGCGGCCGTCGGTCCAAACCTCCAGGATCAGCCGGTCATAGTCCGTACGCTGTCCGACACGGGCATTCTCCACGGCGTAACGCACGCGGGTCACGGGCGAGAAGAGCGAGTCAATGGCAATCACCCCGATGGCCTGACCCGGCTTCTTATTCTCGTCACCGGGCAAAAATCCGCGGCCAACCTTCACCTCGAGCTCCATCTCGAATTTTTTCTTCTTGTCGAGCGTGCAAATGTGCTGCGTGGGATTGACCAACTCGAGATTCTGATTGAGCTGGATGTCGGCGGCGGTAATTTCCCCCTCCTTATTGGCGGAGAGCAGGAGCATCTGGGGCTCGCGCGCATGCGCCTTGAACAGCACCTTCTTCAGATTCAGAACGATGTCGGTGACATCTTCCACCACCCCGTCGATGGTGGCGAATTCATGCATGGCGCCATCGACCTTGATGGAGCTAATGGCGGCGCCTTCCAGCGAGGAAAGCAGCACGCGGCGGATCGAATTGCCGACCGTGTGGCCGTAGCCCGTTTCAAACGGTTCGGCGATAAATTTCGCGTAAGTTTCGGTTGCGGTTGCGTCCTCTCGGGTCAACCGTTTGGGCATTTCAAAACGCCCCAGGCGTACTGGCATAATTTCCTTTCAACAATTTCAATCTGGCCCCCGCGACGCTTTTCCCGCCAGCCGCGTGGACCCGTATAATTGTTATGAAGTCCGCGAACGTCTTGCTCGCGGACCTCGGTTTTTCTTTAGCGGGAATAAAATTCCACCACCGCCTGCTCGTTGGCAATGGGTTGTATCTCGTCTCGGCTGGGGACGCGCATCACCACACCCTTAAGGCTTTCCTTGTTCAGCGACATCCAGTCGGGCACCACGCGGCTGCCGGCCGATTCCAGGTTCTTGGTGGCCAGTTGGCGCGCGGTGTTCGTGTTCTTGATCTCAATCACGTCGTTGACCTTCAGGGCGTAGGACGGAATGTTCACCTTGCGCCCATTGACCCGCACGTGGCCGTGACACACCATCTGCCGCGCCGCGGCTCGAGTATTGGCAAATCCCAAGTGATAGCACACGTTATCCAGCCGGGTTTCCAGAATCTGGAGCATCTGCTCGCCGGTGACGCCGCGCCGTTGCCGCGCGCGCTCATACACTCCACGGAACTGCCGTTCCAGCAGGCCGTAAAAGTACCGTAGTTTTTGTTTCTCGATCAGCCCCAAACCGTAGTCGGTGTGCTTGCGACGCGACTTCGGACCATGCACGCCCGGGCCGTAGTTGCGGCGTTCGAGGTACTTCGTGGGGCCAAAGATAGGAATGCCAAAGCGGCGGCTGATGCGAACTCGAGGACCTGTATAGCGAGCCATGGTAAAAAATCAGTTGGAAATTTAAAAGTGGGAGTTAGACGCGGCGCTTCTTGCGAGGGCGGCAGCCATTGTGGGGAATCGGAGTGACATCTTTGATGGTCGTGATTTCAAGACCGATGGCCTGCAAGGCGCGAATGGCCGATTCGCGACCGGATCCGGGGCCCTTGACGTGAACCTCAACCTCGCGCATGCCATGCGACATCGCCTGGCGGGCTGCGTCCTGAGCCACCTGCTGCGCGGCGTAAGCCGTGCTCTTGCGCGAACCCTTGAATCCAACACGCCCGGCGCTGGACCAACCGATCACGTGGCCTTGCATGTCCGTAATGCAAACCTGGGTATTATTGAACGTCGCCAGAATATTGGCTATGCCCGTCGTGATATTCTTCGCGCCCTTGACCTTGACGATCTTCTTGCCAGCGAGATCGTCGGCGAGCAACTCCGCAGCCGTCGGCGCCGAAACTGAAGGAGGTATGAGAGCGCCTTCGGCCGGCTTTGCCGCATCCGCGGCGCCGGGAGCGCCGGGCGTTGCCGCAGCGGGATCCCCGGCGGCGGCCGGCGCGGCCTTCTTGGGCGCTTTCGCGGGATGAGCCTCGCCCGCGGCTTTTGCTGCGGGCTTTTCAGCGGCGGTTTCCGGTTTGCCTTCCTTTTTGGGGGAGGGCTTCTTTTTGATTTCGTCAGCCATGTAATATCCAGCGGTTACAGATTAAAGCGCAAACGTTAGTGAATGCCGGCCTTGGCGGTTGGGCTGCGAACGACACCGACGGTCTTCCGGGGGCCCTTGCGCGTGCGGGCGTTGGTTTGGGTGCGTTGGCCGCGCACGGGCAACCCGCGCAGATGCCGCACCCCGCGATAACACTTGATGCCCTGCAGCCGCTTGAGGTTCATGCCGATCTCTCGGCGGAGGTCGCCTTCGATCACGTACTTGCCATCTTGAATGGCCCGTACGATCAACGAAAGCTGCTGCTCCGTGAGGTCCTTCGCGCGAATCGACGGATCAATGCTGGCCCGGGCCAGCACCTCCTTCGCGTTGGTGGGACCGATGCCGTAAATATAGCGCAGGGCAATGTCAATGCGCTTGTTGGGGGGAACTTCTACACCGATGATACGAGCCATGAGATCTTAATCGTGTTGAGTTAAACAGCCTGTGCAATCTCAACCCTGGCGCTGTTTGTGGCGCGGGTTGGTGCAGATCACCCGAATGATACCCTTTCGGCGGATGATCTTGCAATTTTCGCAAAGTTTCTTTACTGATGCGCGAACTTTCATATTAAAATTATTCCTAAATCGCCGACGTCACTCGCGACGCCATCGCTTTTCAACTTCATTTCCCGACCAAAATCCGCCCGCAAGACAGATCGCATGGCGACAACCGCAAGCGAACCGTATCTCCAGGCGCAAAGGGCCGCAGCGTCTGCCGCAACCTTCCCGATACGAAACCCAGCAGCCGATGGCCGTTGGCCAACTCGACTCGATAGGTCCCGTTTTGCATCGCTTCCACTATTCGGCCTTCAACTTTGAAGGCATCTTCTCCGGCCATGTCAAAATCTCCGGCTCGCCCTCGGTGATTAACACCGTATGTTCAAAGTGAGCAGATAGTGAACCATCTTGCGTGAGCACTGTCCAGCCATCATTCAATATTTTTACGGCTGGCAAGCCGGCATTCACCATCGGCTCGATGGCTATCGTCATCCCCGGCCTCAATTTCGGCGTCGCCTTGCCCTCGACATAATTGGGCACTTGGGGATCTTCATGCACCGACCGCCCGACGCCGTGTCCGACAAACTCGCGAACGACGCTGAAGCCGTTGCCTTCCACATATTCCTGCACCGCGCGCGAGATATCAACTACCCGGTGTCCGGCAACCGCCTGGGCGATGCCTTCGTAGAGCGCCTTTTCCGTCACATCCATTAACTTCTGCGCCCGCAAATCGCAACCGCCCACCGCTACGGTCTTGGCCGTATCACCAATAAATCCATTGTAAAGAACACCGACGTCCAGGCTTACAATATCCCCGAACCGCAACTGCGCCGGCCCGGCTAACCCATGCACCACCTGATCGTTGACCGAGATGCAAATCTGACACGGATACTTCCTGTATCCGAGGAAGGCGCTCTTGGCCCCGTAATGCTTGATACGCGAGGCAGCGAAATCATCCACTTCCTGGGTCGTCAACCCCGGACGTATGAACGCCGCCACATCATCCAACACCGTAGCCGCCACCGCGCATGCCGGCCGCATCGCTTCCAAGTCCCGTTCGCTCTTCAGGATAATCATCGGCGCGCGTCCTTGGTCAGAATCCGATCCCGCATTATCCCCAAAACGAGGCCGGGACCGAGCGCACTCAGAACCGTCCCCGGAGCTTGCCCTTCTTCAGGAACCCGTCGTAATGCCGCATCAACAAGTGCGTTTCAACCTGCCGCATTGTGTCCAGCAACACGCCCACCAAAATCAGCATGCTGGTGCCGCCAAAAAAGGTCGAGACCTGGTAGGGAATTTTAAGCCATCGGGTAAGCAAAATGGGGATCACCGCAATCACCGTCAGAAAGATGGCCCCGGCCAAAGTGATACGATGCATGGCATTGTGCAGGTAGTCGCTCGTCGCCTGGCCCGGTCTCACCCCTGGAATATAGCCGCCATTCTTCTTTAAATCGTCGGCGATTTGCAACTCGTTGAACTGAGTCGCCACCCAGAAATAAGAGAAAAACAGGATCATCAGCGAGTAAAGCGTGATGTACCAGAACATCCCCTCGCCCAAGGCGCGCGCAATTTCGCCGAAGAACTTGATGTTCAGGCTGCTGCCCAGGAAGAGAAAAGCCTTTTGCGGAAACATAAGGATGGCCTGCGCAAAAATAATCGGCATGACGCCCGCATAGTTGACGCGCAACGGCATGAAGGCCGTGTTTCCCTGGTAAACCTTTCGGCCCACGACTCGCTGGGCATACTGCACGGGCACTTTCCGTTGGGCCTGCGTAATGGCGATCACCCCCGCAATAACGCCTGCCAGCAGCAAGATGAGCGCGGCCGCATGACCCAGATTAAACACCGCTTCGGTAGCCGCGGGCGGGAAAAACATGTCCTTGAGCACCTGCGCCGCTTGCGGCAGGCGGGCCAGAATGCCAATCGTAATCACCAACGAAACACCATTGCCAATGCCGCGCTCCGTGATCTGTTCGCCCAGCCACATCAAGAGCATGGTGCCGGTGGTCAGAATGAGCATGGTCTGAAGTCGATAAAACCAAATAGCGGAATCGCTATAGAGCACCAAGCGCCCGATGCCCTCGCCGAAAATCCGATCCGGGTTCTCCCAGCCGAAGGCCATCACCAAACCTTGCCCGAGGCACAGCAAAACCGTCAAATAGCGGCCATACTGAATAATCTTGGTCCGGCCCCCCTCTTCCCGCGCCAACTTTGAGAGACTCGGCCACACCGCCGTCAATAACTGAATAATAATGGTGGCGCTGATGTAGGGCATGATGCCCAAAGCGCCCACGGCGCAATGCTCGAGGGCGCCCCCGGTGAAGAGGCTATACATTCCCAAAACTCCGCCGCCTTCCTTGGCGTGCGATTCAAAGTACCGCGCCAGGGTTTGTCCGTCCAAACCCGGAATCCGTATCACCGCCTCGACGCGGCAGATGGCCAAAACCATCAAGGTGAACAAGATCCTGGATTTGAGCTCGGGAATCTTAAAACAGTTGCTGAAGGTATTGGCGATGGCGGAGAACATGGTCAGTTAAAAGCTCGGAGCTTGAAGGCGGAAATCCCTAAGGCGAATTCCCGAATCCTAACTCCACTGAGATCAAGGGCTTTAAAACGCATGAAAAAAACTAGACTTTCGGCGGGGCCTCGGACCTGCCAGCTTTGACATTGGCCGCTTTGGCCTTGGCGATCGCCGATCCTCGGGCGGGATAGGCCTTCGGCGCTACCAATTCGCAAACGCCGCCTTTGGCCTCGATCTTGGCTTTGGCCGCAGCGCTGAAGGCGTGCGCGTTGACCGTCAATTTACGCGTCAGTTCGCCCTCGCCGAGGATCTTGATCCCGGCGGAAGCCCCGTTGGCTAAGCCCACGCTGCGCAAGGCCGCTTCATCCACCCGGGCGCCGTCTTCAAAGCGGTTCAGTGCTTCCAGATTCACAGGAAGGTAGTAGGTACCGTGGCGAACATTGTTAAACCCGCGCTTTGGAATCCGGCGAATGAGCGGCATCTGTCCGCCTTCAAAGCCGATACGAATCGAACTGCCGGACCGCGCGGTTTGGCCTTTGCCACCGCGACCGCTGGTTTTTCCGTGGCCGCTGGATTCGCCTTGACCCAGGCGTTTGGTGCGATGCTTGGCCCCAGGACGTGGTTTGAGATCGTGTAAACGCATATCAGACTAAAGGGTTGGAGGGGTGATGACCGCCGCTACCGGCGCGGCCGCGACGGCCTCGACCACCGGCGCCGCCTCGGGCAATTTGGGCGCTGTCGGCTTCTTCCACTCCAGGCCGCGGCCCTTGTAAATATCTTCGCGCAGACGCAGGCTAAGCAAGGCGCCTAGCGTCGCTTTGACCACATTGGCGGCGTTTTTCGAGCCGAGCGACTTGCTGAGAATATCTTTGACGCCCGCTGATTCCAGCACCGCGCGCACGGTCTTGCCGGCAATGATGCCGGTGCCCGCCGATGCTGGGCGTAACAGGACCTTGGCTCCGCAATAGTGATACAAAATCTCGTGCGGAATGGTCACGCCCGTCAGGCTGATCGTCACCATGGACGATCGCGCCATCTCGCCGCCTTTGCGAATGGCGTCGGCGACCTCGCCTGCCTTGCCGAGGCCTACCCCGACGCGACCGCGCTTGTCCCCCACCACGATCAGGGCGCTAAAATTGAAACGGCGGCCGCCTTTGACGACTTTGGCGGAGCGGTTGATGAACACGACCTTCTCCGTCAGCTCGTGCCCGGTTTGCTCGTCGGTAGTTACCTCCGGCTCGGGACGCGAACGCCGACCGCGGAAGGGCCCGCGCGGACCGCGTGAATCTCCGCTTTCTGGTTTGATTGGATCAGCCACAGTGTTTTTGTCTATTTGAGGTTAAAATTGGAGACCAGCCTCGCGCGCCGCTTCCGCCAAGGCTTTGACTTTGCCGTGATAGGGCGCGCCGCTGCGGTCGAACACGACCCGCTTGATGCCCTTGCCCAAAGCCGCCTGCGCTGCCACGGCGCCCACGATCTTTGCGCTGGCCATGTTGGCGCTCAGCTTCTCGCGATCCGGCATTGCCTTGCACACCGTCGATGCCGCCACCAGCGTTACCCGGGCGAAGTCATCGATGAACTGCACATGGATGTTCTTGCCGGTAAAGCGAACCGCCATCCGAGGCCGCTCCTTGGTGCCGCTGACCTTTTGGCGCACACGCCAGTGACGCCGCACCGCTAATGTATGTTTCTTTTCGGTTCTCATGTTTTTGAATCACGGATTTGGCCGTGAACTCGATATTCTTTTTCTGCGCGTTTCTTTGCCGGCGCCGTTCCCTTACTGAACGGTCTTGCCTTCCTTGCGGATGACGCGCTCGTCGCTATAGCGGATCCCCTTGCCCTTATAGGGCTCCGGCGGGTAGAAGCTGCGCAACTCGGCCGCCACTTGCCCGACCACCTGCCGGTCCGGGCCCTGAATCGTGATCTTGGTGTTCTCTTCCACCGTCACCGTAATCTGGTCGGGAATAGGATAGGAAATCGGGTGCGAGTAGCCAAGACTCATATTAACGTTCTTGCCCTGCACCGCCGCCTTGAAGCCGACCCCTTGAATCTCCAGCTTTTTCATGAAGCCGTCGGTCACTCCGCGCACCATATTGTTAATGAGCGCCCGGCTCAACCCGTGCAGCGCCTTCGCTTGGGCGTCGTCGCCGTCCCGGCTGACCACCACGTTGCCCTCGGCTACCTTTAGGCTGGTCCGGAGCGGCAATTCCCAATGGAGCTTGCCTTTAGGTCCTTCGACCGACACCTGTTGACCATTGACCTGCACCTTAACCTTGGCCGGAATGGCGATCGGTTGTTTTCCAATGCGTGACATAATTCAGTCTCCTACCAAATATAACAAATCAGTTCCCCGCCCAGGTTCTTCTTGCGCGCCTGGTTGTCGGTCATTAGCCCTTCCGAGGTGGAGACAATCGCCACGCCCAGACCCCCGCGCACCCGCGGAATCTCGCCCGCTCCCACGTACCGGCGCAAGCCAGGCGAGCTGACGCGGCGCAAGCCTTCAATAATGCTCTTCTTGCCTTGATACTTGAGCTTGAGCGACAGGGTTTTCGGGATCTTTCCCGCGACGGAAAAGTCCTGGATATAACCTTCGCGCTTGAGAATGCCTGCGATGCTCTCCTTTACCTTGGAGTGCGGCAGATCCAAACCGGGCAGCAGCGCCTGGTTGGCGTTGCGGATGCGGCTTAACATGTCGGAAATGGGGTCGTTCATAATTTCTTACCAACTGGCCTTGGTGACACCCGGAATGAGCCCGTTGAGCGCGCCTTCGCGGAAGGTCATGCGGGAACAACCGAACTTGCGCAGGAAACCATGGCGCCGTCCGCTCATCGAGCAACGGTTCACCACGCGCACCGGGCTGGCATTGCGGGGCAACTTGGACAAGCCGGCGTAATCCCGCTTGGCCTTCAATTCCGCCCGCAGGGCGGCGAATTTCTTCACCGTGTCGGCCTTTTTCTTGTTCCGTTCAATCCATGAGGTCTTTGCCATAAAATCTATATCTGGTCGCGGAAATATTCCTCGCCTTACTTGGCCTTGGCGGCCTCGGCGAAAGGCATGCCCATCAGCTTCAGCAGGTCCAACGCCTCGGCGTTTGTCGGCGCGGTCGTCACGATTGTGATGTCCATGCCCTGTTGCCGCTTGATCTTGTCCAATTCAATTTCGGGAAAGATCGTCTGATCGCCCACACCCAGAGAATAGTTTCCGCGCCCGTCGAAGGAGCGAGGCGACAGGCCGCGAAAATCGCGGATACGCGGCAGGGCCGTTGCAATCAGCCGGTCGAAAAACTCATACATGGCATCGCGCCGCAAAGTCACATGGCAGCCGATGGGCTGGCCCTCGCGCAGCTTGAAATTGGCGATGCTGTGCCGGGATTTGCTCACGGCGGCTTTGCGCCCCGTGATCAAGGCTAAATCTTTGGCCGCATCATCGATGGCGCTCTTCTCGAGCGAGGCGCTCACCCCCATGTTCACCACAATCTTGGTCAACTTGGGAATCTGGTGCAGATTGGCGTATTGGTGCTTGGCTTTTAAGGCCGGCGCCACTTCGTTTACGTACTTTTCGTAGAGTCTGGCTTTCATGTCGCTTTTTCCCGGATTTTGCCGGAGCGGTTATTTCAAATTCAATGATGGTTGGTTAAGGTCACGGACGCGCTTCCGTCGGCTTGGCCGTTCCGTGCTTGGCCGCCCGGGCGTCGAATTGCTCGGCCTTCATGACGTTGGAGATATGAATCGAGCCTTCGCGCTCCACAATCTTGCCCTGCGGATTGGACTGGCTCTTCCGCATGTGCTTCTTGGTCATGTGGACCCCCTCGACAATGATCCGCTCCTTCTTGCCGAGAACGGAGATAATTCGCCCCCGCTTCCCTTTATCCGCCCCGGCGATGACAACAACGTCGTCGTTCTTTTTTACGTGAAATTTGCGCATGGTAATTTGCTCCAGGTGTTCAGCTTCCGCGGCGGCTCGGTTAGATGACCTCCGGCGCGAGCGAAACGATTTTCATGAACTTCTTGTCGCGCAGCTCGCGGGCGACCGGGCCGAAAATCCGCGTGCCCCGCGGATTCATTTCCTTGTCAATGATCACCACGGCGTTGCTGTCGAACCGCAGATAGGAACCGTCGCTGCGGCGGATCGCCTGGCGCGTTCGCACCACCACCGCGTCCACCACTTCGCCCTTTTTCACCGTGCCGTCCGGCGCGGCTTCTTTGATGTGGGCTTTGATGATGTCGCCAATGTGAGCGTAGGTCTGGTTGCGGCCCAGCACGCCAATGGTGGCCGCGCGCTTGGCGCCGGTATTGTCAGCCACATCTAAAACGGAACGTATCTGTAACATAAAACCTCGGTCCTCTCGGGGAGTGCGTTAGTGAACTCAGGCGGTCGCAGGGGCGGCGCTGACGCTGCGCTCGACCACTGCGGCCAACCGCCAGCGTTTGAGTTTGGACAGCGGGCGCGTCTCTTCAATGCGCACCCGGTCGCCCACTTTGGCTTCCGACTTTTCGTCGTGGGCGTAAAGTTTCTTATACCCGGTGACCACCTTCTTGAACTTGGGATGCGGAAACCGGCGCTCCACGCGCACAATAATCGTCTTGGCCATCTTGTTGGAGATGACCTCGCCGACGCGCTCTTTGCGATGGCCGCGATCGGGGGCGGCGCTCGGGGCGACTGCCGGGGCCGAAGCGACCGGAGCGCTGGAAGCGGGGGCGGGAGTGGGGATGCTGGGAGTGCTGTCAGCCATACAAATCTCTATGCTTGTTGGTTGCGGAGTTTCGATATACAGGTCTCGATTCGCGCGATGTCACGGCGCAGAACCCGCAGGCGCGCCGGCTTTTCCAGTTGCGCGCTCGCCTGCTGCAAACGCAAGTTGAACATCTCCTGCCGGTGACTGCGGCTCTCGGCCAGCAATTCTGGCAGGGTCTTCTCGTGCAATTCTTTCCGTTGGGTCTTTTTCATGTGACGTCCATCAAGTAGCTTCGTTAACCCATCCGGTGACGGGAAATAAATTTGGTTTTGATCGGCAGCTTCGTGGCCGCCAGGCGCAGGGACTCCCGCGCCACCGCCTCGGTCACCCCGTCCACCTCGAACAGCACGTTGGCGGGGCGGATCACCGCCACCCACGATTCCAACGGCCCTTTTCCCTTGCCCATCCGCGTTTCCAAGGGCTTCTTGGTGAACGATTTCTGGGGAAACACGCGAATCCACATCTTGCCGTGACGCTTCATGTTACGAGCAATGGCCACGCGAGCGGCTTCGATTTGCTTCGTATCCAACCAACACCGTTGAAGCGCCATCAGTCCATACTCGCCAAACGACACGTTTTGTCCGCGCGTAGCCAGGCCGGCGCGGTTTCCGCGGTGCATCTTGCGGTACTTAACTCTCTCGGGCATTAATGGCATAACAAAATCTTTCTATCCAGAGTTCAGGCGGCGGTCGGACTCGTCGCCGGCGCCGCGGCTGCCACAGGGGCAACCACCGCCGTAGGCGCTAAGGAAGGCGGGGTTTGGAAACTGACCACCGGCTGGGGCTTTACCACCTTATCGATCGGCGGCTTGTCTCCCCGCGTCTCGCCCTTGCAAATCCAGCATTTGATTCCCAGTTTGCCATACACCGTGTTGGCTTCGGCGAATCCGTAATCAATGTTCGCCCGCAGCGTGTGCAGCGGCACGCGCCCCCAATGATACTGTTCGACGCGGGCCAACTCGGCCCCGCCCAGGCGGCCGGCGCAACGGATCTTAATCCCCTCCGCGCCAAAATCTTTGGCCGTCTGCAAGGCCTTCTTCATCGCCCGCCGGAACGACACGCGCCGTTCCAACTGCAAGGCCACGTTCTCCGCCACCAACTGCGCTTCGATCTCCGGGGTCTTGACCTCGACGATGTCCACGTAGATCTCTTTGCCGGTCATCTTGCTCAACTCTTCCTTGAGCTTATCGATTTCCGCGCCCTTTCGCCCGATCACGATGCCTGGGCGGGCGGTCAGGATGGTGATGCGGCAGCGGTTAGCCGCGCGCTCGATGTGGATCGCCGGCACGGAAGCCGACTCAAGCTTCTTCTTGAGCAGTCCCCGTATCTGGCGATCTTCCGTGAGTAGTTTGCCGAACTCCTTTTTGCCGGCATACCACTTCGAGCGCCAGTCGTGATTGACCGCGATGCGCAGACCAATTGGATTAGTTTTCTGGCCCATACGAATTATTCGTCTGACAAAGTGATTTTAACATGGCAACTGCGCTTGAGGATCGGGCCCGCCGAACCGCGCGCCTTGGGAACAAAGCGACGGATGCTGCCTGCGGTCTGCGCAACGGCTTCTTTGACCACCAACCGGTCGGTCTTGAAGCCTTGAAATTCGGGCTTGTGACTCTTGAGGTCTTCGGCGTTGGCAATGGCCGACTTCAACGTCTTGGCCACCACCCGGGCGCCCTTGCGGGGCACCACCGCGAGCACCGCTTGCGCGTGCGTCGCTCCCAACCCTTGAATCTGCCGCACCACCTCGCGCATCTTCTGCGCGGACATGCGGACGTTCTTGGTAATCGCGTGAACTTGCATAGGTCTACTTTGCTTCCGCCTTGGCCGTATGGGCGCCGTGCTTCTTGAACGTGCGCGTGAAGGAGAATTCCCCGAGCCGGTGGCCCACCATGTTCTCGGTCACGAACACCGGGTTGAAGACCTTGCCGTTGTGGACGCTGAAGGTCAGCCCCACGAAATCCGGCGTGATCATCGATCGACGCGACCAAGTCTTAATCGGCGTCTTGCTCTTGCTGTCCTTGGCCTTCTGGATCTTGTCCAGCAGGTGGAAGTCCACAAACGGACCTTTCTTAATTGAACGTCCCATATGTCGTCAAAAATCGTGGTTATACATTCTTCATCGGCCGGCCGTCGCGACGGACCAGGATGAACCGGTTTGAATACTTCTTCTTCGTGCGGGTGCGGTACCCCTTGGCCAGCAGACCCCAAGGCGAGGTAAGCTGCTGCCAGCCGCCGCCGGATTTCGATTTGCCGGCGCCGCCGCCGTTAGGATGGTCCACCGGGTTGCGCGCCACCCCGCGGTTAATCGGGCGAATCCCCAAATGCCGCGAACGACCCGCCTTGCCCAGCACCACGTTTTCGTGCTCCGTATTTCCCACCTGCCCGATCGTGGCATAACAGTTTTCGTTAATCTTGCGAATTTCCCCTGAAGGCAGGCGGATTTGCGCGTAGCCCTCGTCCCGCGACATCAGCGTCGCCGACCCGCCCGCCGTCCGCACCATTTGCGCGCCGCGTCCCGGGTTCAATTCGATATTGTGAATCGGCAAACCGACCGGCACCGTCCGCAGCGGCAGGCTATTCCCGAGCTCGGGCGGAGCGGTCGGGCCGCTCATCAGCCGCGCGCCGACCTGCAAGCCGCTCGGAGCGATGATATACGTCTTGACGCCATCCTTATATTCCAGCAGCGCCAGGCGCGCGGTGCGGCGCGGATCGTATTCGATCGCCTTGACCACCGCCTCCACGCCATGCTTATCACGCTTGAAATCAACCAGGCGCATTTTCTGCTTGTGCCCGCCGCCGATCCCGCGCGCCGTGGCCCGTCCATATACATTTCGGCCGCCCGTACGCTTCCGGATCTCCACCAGGCTCTTCTCTGGCTTTGATTTCGTAATGTCGCTAAAGTCCGCATACGAGATATATCGCGTGGACGGCGTTAGCGGTCTAAATGTCTTAACTGGCATAAATCATCAACGTTACCCAAGTCAGCTACTTTGAGTGTTCAGCCATCATTCCTGCCCCCAGTCGGGCGGTCAGTTATCGGCTGCACAGGTTATGCTGTCCGTCGCCTTTTACAGGTCAAACGGAGCGGGAAATATACCAAGCCTATTTCGCTTTGCAATGACTTTCGCAACTTTTTTTCGCTTTTTTTAACCTGCGGCAAAAGCTTCCGGCGAAAGGTCTGGTGCTGGCGCGCCGCTTCCCTTATTCTGATCCATGAGATGAAATCAATTTTGCAGAAGGCGCCCGCGGCTGCGGCGTCCCACTCGTCCAATCCACCGTCGGAGGTTGAGGCTCCCCCGCCCTTCCCGCTGCCCGCGCCCGCCGTGGGCCACGGCATGAATCGACGCTCGGCCAAAAACCCTCGGGCCGAACACCGCCAGGCGCAGCGCCAGCGCGTCGATGAGGCGCAACGCCTGGTCGAGATTTTTCCGGAGCTGACTTCGTTGAAAGGCAGCCTCGAATTCGTGGATCAAGATGGCTCTTCCCGCGCGACCGAAATGAAATACAGCGCCAATCTGGAGCACGTCAAATCGGTGCTGGTCTTCACCTGCCCGGTCCCGGAATGCACCGGCGGCGACTTTGACCTCACGGTGAAATTGGCCGAAGCCGTGGCCAAGCGACGCACGGTCGTGGTGGGCGAGATGCCCTGCCTCGGCAACCACAAGAAAGCCTCGGGCAAAGTCATCCCCTGCCGCCGGGTTCTTCATTACACGCTCAACCTGGGCTACTCGAAACGCCGATAGCCTCCTGGCTCATCATAACCAGGTTTAATCACGTCAAATGCTCCGGCGCAAGCGAGAGTCCCGCGCCACCGCGGCCGTCTGGTCTCGTTGACGGGCTTACGAACAGCCGATCAAGATGCCCACGAGAAACACCAGCGCTCCGCCCAGCACCACCTGGATCACCGCCGTCGACCACGGCGTATCCATAAACCGGCGCCGAATCCAGGCAATGAGGCCCAACTCGATCGCGACCACGCAGACCGCAATCCACGTGGCCGCGCGATAGTTGGAGATTAAGTACGGCAGGCTGTGGCCGATGCCGCCCAGCGTTGTCATCAGGCCGCAAATGCCTCCGCGCGCCCACGGGTGGCCTCGCCCCGTCAGGTTGCCATCATCCGACAACGCCTCGGCAAAACCCATGCTAATGCCCGCTCCCAGGCTCGCCGCCAGGCCCACGCGGAAGGTGTCCAGGCTGTTATGCGTCGCGAACGCCGCCGCGAACAAAGGGGCCAGCGTCGAGACCGATCCGTCCATCAAGCCGGCCAGCGCGGGCTGGATCACCTGCAGGATGAACAGGCGCTGTTGTTGCGCTGATTCTTCCTCGCTCAAGGAGCTTTGGGCCATCCGCTCCGCGGCATGCGCATGATGACGCTCCTCTTCGGCCAGGTCCCCCAGGAGTTGGCGCATTCCCACATCCGTCGTTCGCCGCGCGGCCGCCTCGTAAAAGCCCTTCGTTTCCAACTCCATCACCTCCGCCGCTTTCCGCACGGCATTCAGCCCCAGCGGGCGCACCAGCCAGACCGGGCGGCGGCGCACAAAACCCCGCACGTCCTCCCGGCGGATCAACGGCACATGCTCGCCGAATCGCTTGCGGTACAGGTCCAACAAGCGATGCCGATGCGTGTCCTCCGAGAGGCGCAACTGGGCAAACTGCTGCGATTGGGCGGGGTAGCTATCCTTGAGCCCTTCGGCAAAATCATCGAAAATCCGCGCGTCTTCCTCTTCCAAGGAAATCGCCAGGGCCAGGATCTCTCGCTCGCTCAGACTATCAAAGGATCTCATATCAGTGCTTTTCAGGATTCGGCGGACGCGCGGTCAGGTTTGCGGCCGAGCGGCGACGCACCCCCCACTCCCCAACGCCGCTCAACCGGAAACCGTTGGCAATCGAAGCTGAACCTAGCCCAAGTGGAAAAGGCTTTCAACTGCCCCCGCCTATCGGCCCAAGCCAAGGGCTTCATGTTCCCTTAACGTCGGGTGGCTTAGTTTGACGGCCGCGGTTGAGATCGGACGCGGCGATTTCATGTCGGCAGCGCTGGCGGCGCCGACATTCTCCGGAGCGTCCGCGGGCGCCGACCATTGGTTTGCGCTGGATTCCGCCCGACCGCTATGATGACATAAGCCTGAACACGATATATGAACCAAACCGTCACTGCGCCCGCCGCGGCGCCAAAGGTCGAGGCGCCGACACCCCCTAGCCCGCGGAGGAGTAGAGCCGCCAAGCGTCGAAGCGGTTCCTTCAAATGGCTCGTCCTGGTGGTCGGGCTCGCCGCGGGCATTTGGGGTGGGCTCCATTATTGGGCGCGGCCGCGCGGCGGCGGGATGGAGTACAAAACCAGCCCGGCCACTCGCGGCGACGTGGTCCAAATCGTCACCGCCAACGGTTCGCTGACCCCGGTCCAATTGGTGGAGGTTGGCAGCCAAATCTCGGGAGTCATCACGGAGATCAATGTTGATTTCAACTCACAGGTGAAGGCGGGGGAGATTGTCGCGCAAATCGACCCGGCCACTTACGAACGCGCGCTGGCCTCGATGGAAGCGGAACTCGCGAACGCGGAGGCCGCCCAGGAATTGGCGCAATTAAACTTCGACCGCGGGAAGGAATTGTACTCCTCCCAATTGATCTCGAAGTCCGATTTCGACCAACTCCGCGTCAGCCTGAGCCAGGCCAAAGCCCAGGTGAAGACTCGGCAAGCGAGCCAGGAAAGCGCCAAGGTGGACCTGAGCCGCACGACCATCCATGCGCCGATCGACGGCGTGGTAATCACGCGCAAAGTCGAGGCGGGGCAAACGGTCGCCGCGGCGATGAACACGCCGACCCTGTTCACCATCGCGAACGACCTCCACCACATGCGCATCGAGGCGTCGGTATCCGAGGCCGACATTGGCGGGGTGGCGGAGGGACAGAAGGTCCAATTCACGGTCGATGCCTTTCCCGGGCGGTTGTTCGAGGGAACTGTGACGCAAGTCCGCTATGCGGCGAGCACAAACCAGAACGTAGTGACCTATACTTCGGTGGTTGAGGTCGACAACAAGGATTTGAAACTGCGGCCCGGGATGACGGCCAGCGCCCGGTTCATCACCGCGGAACGCAAGAACGTCCTCAAGCTTCCTCTGGCCGCCGTCCGTTTTCGCCCCGCGTCGGGAGTAACGGTGATTGGAGAAACGAATACTCCGGCGGCAAAAGGCGCGCCCGGGGTCGCCCTCATCGAGGACGGTCCTTTTGCGGGTCTTCCGGTCATGCCTTGGATGAGCGAGCGACGGCGGCCTACAGATGCCGAGCAGGCCGCTTACCAGGCGAGCTTAACACCGGAGCAAAAGCAGACCTACGAGAAAGCCCTGGCCCAGTTTCGCGCCCGCATGGCCCAAGGCGGCGGCTCCGGTGGGCCGGGCGGGGGCGGACCCGGCGGCGGACTCGGCGGCGGCGCCGGCCCGCGTCCCCGCCCCGAATCCACTGAGTCCAAGACCGTGACGGTTTACCTGAAAGAACCACCGGTTGCTAACGCCCCCAGCGGCGAAGTCACCCTGCGAGCGGTTACCGTCAAACTTGGGATTGCGGATGCGAGCAGTGTGGAAGTTCTCGAAGGGCTGAAGGAAAACGACCAAGTGGTCAGCGGCACCATCGCGGCCCCGGCCGCCTCGGTGGCTCGGAACCCGTTAGGCAACCCCTTTGGCGGCCCGCCCCGGCCGCGATGACCCACCCGATTTGCTGACCATGGAACCTATTATCGACCTGGTGGATTTCCGGCGGACTTACCGCACGGGCTCGGTAGAGGTGCATGCCGTCCGCGGCGTCACGCTCGCCATCCTCCCCGGGGAATTCGTCGCCATCATGGGGGCCAGCGGCTCCGGCAAGTCCACCATGATGAACACGATCGGCTGCCTCGATCACCCCACCGGCGGCCATTACTACCTCGACACCGTCGATGTGGGCGATCTCACCCGGGATGAGCTGGCCGAGCTGCGCAATTCCAAGCTGGGATTTGTGTTTCAGGGATTTAACCTGCTGTCGCGGACCTCGGCGCTGGAAAACGTTGAACTCCCGCTGCTCTACTGTCGGCTGCGAATGAGCGCCGGCGAGCAACAGGAACGCGCTCTGGCCGCCCTGGAGTTGGTCGGATTGGCGGATCGCGCCGATCACTATCCCAACCAGCTTTCCGGTGGCCAGCAACAGCGGGTCGCCATTGCCCGCGCCCTGGTCAATGAACCGCGCGTGCTCCTGGCCGACGAACCCACCGGCAATCTCGACACCCGCACGAGCATCGAAGTGATGGGCGTGTTCCAATCCCTCAACGAGCACGGCATTACCGTCGTCATGGTCACTCACGAACTGGATATCGCCAGCTTCTCCAAGCGGAAGGTGGTGATGCGCGATGGATTGATCCGGACGGACGAACCGGTCTTGAAGCGGCTCTACGCGACGGAGGCCCTGGCGCAACTCGACGAGGAGCACCGGGCCGTGCATCTGGATTAATTTATGTGGGCGATTGTAAAAACTGCGTTTCGTGCGGTGCGCCGCAACATCCTGCGCTCGTTCCTCACCATGCTCGGGATCATTGTCGGCATCGCCGCCGTCATCATCGGCGTGAGCATGGGCACCGGGGCCAAGGCGGAGGTGGATCGCCAGATCGCCAGCATGGGCAACAACCTGCTGATCATCTTCTCGGGCAACATGTCTCGGGGCGGCGTGCGCGGCGGTTTTGGCATGCAGCCCAATCTGACGGAGCGGGATTACGATTCTCTGCGACGCGAGGTGACCGGCATCGCCGGCATTAGCCCCGAGGTGCGCGCCACGTCGCAGGTGGTGGCCGGGAACCAGAATACTTCGGTCGGTATTTGGGGCGTCAGCGCGGATTTCGCCGAAATACGTACTTGGCGGTTTCAATCCGGCGAGAATTTCACCGAGACCGACGTGCGCAACGCGGCCAAGGTTTGCCTCATCGGCAAAACGACCGCCGTCAGTCTCTTTGGCGAAGGCATCGACCCGGTGGGGCAGACCGTCAGCATCCAGAACGCGCCCGTCACGGTCGTCGGCTGGCTGGCCGCCAAAGGCGCCAACACCTTTGGCCAGGATCAGGATGACATCATTATCATGCCCTACACCAGCGTGATGAAGCGCCTGTCTGGCGACACCAAGTTCAGGGCTTTCAGCGCCGCCGCGACCTCGCCGCAGGTGATGAGCGACGTCACCAATCAGATTACCGCCATCCTGCGCCAAAACCATCAGATCACGGAGGATAAAGAGGAGGATTTCTCGATCCGGAGTCAGCAGGAAATGAGCGAGTTTTTCAATGCCAACAATCGGGTCATGACCATCCTCATCAGCGCGTTCGCCGGCATTTCGCTGGTCGTTGGCGGCATCGGCATCATGAACATCATGCTCGTGAGCGTGACCGAGCGCACCCGGGAAATTGGCATCCGCCTGGCCGTGGGCGCGCGATCCCGGGATGTGCTCCGCCAGTTCCTCATCGAAGCCGTGCTCTTGAGCGTGGTCGGCGGCGGGCTCGGCATCCTGGCCGGTTACTGGCTCGCTCCCCTGCTGACCAAGTTCGCCGGTTTCCCGACTCTGATCTCCCAAGAGTCGGTGCTGCTGGCCTTCTCGGTCAGCGCCGTGATCGGCGTAGTGTTCGGGTTCTTTCCCGCGCTGAAAGCGGCCAATCTCGACCCCATCGAAGCCCTGCGGTACGAATGAGCCCAGTGATCCAGGAATAGCCCTACTGGGACCAAAACGCCGTGGAAAGGCCGGCCGTGGGTTCTTGACGTCCGGGAGCCGGTCACTGCATGCGCCGGCCTCCATTCACCGACATTCCTGCGGGCGCCCATGCGACCAGCAGATTTAGCGCTCAAGTGTTGTCGGTCATGGCCGATAACGGAGCACACATTCTGTTTGGCCGCGAGGATTGGCAGCCAGCTAGAAACTAGTCGCCCTGGGCATTCGTCCCGTGACGCAGCGTCTCAAGAAAACCGCGGAAGGTTTGCGCCAGGGGACGCAGCAAGTGAGCGATAGCGCCCAGCAGGTTTCGTCCAGCTCCCAATCCATCGCCGCGGGCGCCAGCCAGCAAGCGGCTTCGCTCGAAGAAACCAGCGCTTCGCTGGAAGAAATGTCGTCGATGACCCGTCAGAATGCGGCAAACTCCAAAAGAGCCCACGCCTTGGCCAAAGGCGCCCGTGAAGCGGCCGAGAAAGGGGCGGCCGACATGACCGCCTTAAGCGGGGCCATGGGGGCCATCAAGGTCTCCAGCGACGACATTGCCAAGATCATCAAGACGATCGACGAGATCGCTTTCCAGACCAACCTCCTGGCGCTCAACGCCGCGGTGGAGGCGGCCCGCGCCGGGGAATCGGGCTTGGGCTTTGCGGTAGTCGCCGAAGAGGTCCGCTCGCTGGCCCAACGCAGCGCCCTGGCCGCCAAAGAGACGACCGAGCAGATCGCCGGCGCCATCGCCAAAACCGGACAAGGCGTGACCCTGAGCTCAAAGGTAGCCGTGGCGCTGGCGGAAATCGTGGCGCGCGTCAAGGAAGTGGATGAACTGGCTTCGGAGGTCGCCAGCGCTTCGCACGAGCAGAGCCAGGGAATCCACCAAGTCAATCTGGCGGTGGCGCAAATGGACAAGCTGACCCAGAGCAATGCCGCCAATGCGGAGGAAAGCGCCAGCGCCGCGACGCAACTCAACGCCCAGGCAGGAACCATCCATCGCTTGGGCGCGGACTTGCCGGCCCTGGTCGGCGGCGGTCCGGCGCCGGCGCCGGACCCGCAGCCACCGCCT